>WLWI01000156.1_pt1 | contig 93552 bp, 85 predicted proteins | sample 6701501 | NCBI WGS metagenome assembly WLWI01 (sample SAMN12718690, study PRJNA515312) | sponge metagenome | isolation source: marine sponge | host: Mycale hentscheli | place: New Zealand: South Island, Marlborough, Capsize Point | collected 2014-11-01 | reverse complement strand
TTCAACCACCGTGGGAAAGCCGATAATGGCAGGCATGGCATCCAATCCGAGACAGGGGGTGGGGAATGACTACATTTTGCACCAATTAATGCATACTAACCGCGTTTTGCAAAAGTCCAGTGATAAGATCCGCCGCTGCGGCGACCTGGCGGCTGGTCTGTTTGACCTGGGCCCCGCCCTCGAGCAATTCCCGGGGCAGGGGCGGATCGAAATTGACCAGCACCAGGGGATAGCCGGCCTGTTGCAGATTGACCGCCATGGGACGGCCCATAATTCCCAGGCCGATAAAGCCCACCGTCGGTTTGTCGCTCAAGCTGTCCTCCTTTATGCGGCGATATTAGCGTTTTCTACCGGGGAGGGACCCCGGCGGCGCCATTATCAGTGCTGTTTTATCAGTGCTGTTTATAAAGGCGCGCTCATAACTGGCTTTCGTCGGCAATGGTATCCCAACCGACAATGCTGGGACTGTCGGCGATTTCGCCGATGGCGATATTGGCAAAGGTCAGGGCCAGGGTGCCTTCTTCGAGATGGCCGCCAAAGCCGTTGCGCTCGTCGGAAAAGTCGATATGGCAATGTACCTTGCCGTCGAGGATATAGCCGTTGAAAGAGCAGATATCCAGTGGTTGGGTACTCTTGGGGTAGCTCTCCTCGGGGGGTAGGTCGTTGCTCATAACGACGTGAAAATGGGAATGACTGGCCGAGCCAAAGCCGGTGAGAATGAGGCCATTTTTAATCTGGTGCTGGGCCACGGTCTGGCGCAGACCCAGCAGAATATCCTCGCCCGGGGCAATGCGCACCAGGATCACTCGTTGCATGGTCGTCTCGCGCGATATCACGCTTTTCTCCTTTGGCAATGGGCTCTTGGCCCGGTGGTAATACAGGGGAAATAGGGGCGGGGCGAACCGGGACTGTCGGTCTGCCGCCGCACCTGGAAAATATGCCTCCTGGCCCTCCTTGTCCATTGGTTGGGGGTACCTATTAAAGGCGGTTTCCAAACTCCATTTTGGCCTCGCGCGGCTGCAAGGCAAGTTTTGAACCCGCCTCTATAGGTCTATATTGACAAGCATCCGGGAGCTATCCTATTCTTGTCGCCCAGGGTCGGAGGAATCATTGACGCGAGGAAAGCCATGAAGTGGACAGGCCATTTTCACCGTGGCAATATTCGCGGCGATATTTATGGAGGTGTCACCGCCGCCATTGTCGCTCTGCCCCTGGCCCTGGCCTTTGGAGTGGCCTCCGGGGTAGGACCCGTCTCCGGGCTCTACGGGGCTATCTGCATTGGTTTTTTCGCCGCTGTTTTTGGCGGCACACCGGCGCAGATTTCCGGCCCCACTGGGCCCATGACCGTGGTCATGGCGGCGATTTTCGTCGACCTGAGCGGTCGCGATCCGGCACAGGGCCCGGCCCTGGCTTTTACCGTGGTCATGCTGGGCGGGGTATTCCAGATCCTCTTCGGAATGTTCAAAATTGGCCGCTATATAAGCCTCATTCCCTTTTCTGTGATCTCGGGGTTTATGAGCGGTATCGGTGCCATTATCATTCTGTTACAGCTGGCGCCGTTATTGGGACACCCCGCCCCCGAGGGGGGGACGTTGGGGACCCTGTTGCAATTGCCCGAGTTGATCCGACAGCCGGTGCCCACGGCTCTGGGGTTGGGTCTGTTCACCTTGGCGATCGTATTCTTGTTGCCGGTCCGCATTGGCCGCCTGGTGCCGCCTTCGCTGTTGGCCCTGGTGGCCGGGACGTTCGTGCTGTGGTGGGGCTTTCCCGCCGGCAGCGCTTCTACCCTAGGCCAGATTCCAGCGGCTTTACCCGCTTTGCAATGGCCCGTTTTTACCCCGGAACTGCTCGGCGTTATGCTCAAGGCCGGATTTTCCCTGGGACTGCTGGGGGCCATTGACTCGCTGCTGACTTCGCTGGTGGCCGACAATATCACCCGCACATACCACGATTCCAACCGCGAACTTATTGGTCAGGGAATCGGCAATATCATCGCCGGTGTTTGCGGCGGTCTGCCCGGGGCCGGGGCCACCATGCGCACGGTGGTCAATGTGCGTGCCGGGGGGCAGACGCCGCTGTCGGGCATGCTGCACGCAGCCATTTTGCTGGCCGTGGTCCTGGGGACCGGCGGCTTGGCCGAGCATATTCCGCACGCGGTGCTGGCCGGTATTCTTATTAAGGTGGGCATCGATATCGTCGATTGGGATTTCTTCAGGCGCCTCAGGAGGGCCCCCCGCCCCGCCGTGGTGCTGATGTTCACCGTATTATTGGTCACTGTATTCGTCGATCTTATCGCCGCTGTCGGCATCGGGGTTATCGGCGCCAGCCTGCTGCTGGTCTGCCGCATGGCCGACTTGCAGCTCGGGCAGATGAAAATTCTTACCCACCCCGGCGAGGAAGTGTCCTTTTCCGCTGCCGAAGCCGATCTTTTTCGCCGCGCTGAGGGGCGTATCCTGCTGTGTCAGTTCACCGGCCCGCTCAGTTTTGGCGCGGCCAAGGATATGAGCCGCAATTTGACCTCGGCAGGGATCTATCAAGTCTTGATATTGGATATGGCGAATGTGCCGAGTATTGATTTTACTTCATCTAAAGCCATCGAAGATATAATCCGCGATGCCACCGATAACGGGCATCGGGTCTATCTGGCTTGTCTGGGCGAAAAAGCCGTCGAGGCTCTGCAGCGTCTCGATATAACCGGCGGCGGGCCCTTGACCTATATGGCTACCACCCGGCTTGAAGCACTCGAAGCTGCGGTGGCAAGTCTGTAAGGGGTAGCAGCCGTCTCTGGGCGGGCTCTTTGCACTAGGAGAGATTATGGCAAATGTGCCGTTTTTGCAGACTTTTACCAGTGCCTGGAACGATCGCGATAGCGAGGCGTTGATGGATCATATGGATATCGACGTGGTATTTGCCTAGTCCAGCAGCAGTCGCACCGAAGATCCGGCCGCTGGACGCCAGGCCTTTAAATAAGGTGGCTTCTATGCTTTTATCCGCCGACCAGCGGCGGCAGCGCTATTTCGCTCTTAACAGCCGTTTTGCCCTCTTCGACGACGACCAGATCAGGGCGTTGCTGGGGGACGCTCAGGCCGGCGACACCGATTCTTCCCAGGTCGTCCGTCTGGGACAGGAGAAAGTCTTTGTCAAACGGATCCCAGTCACGGCCGTAGAATACGAGCGGCAATTTTCCACCGCCAATCACTACCGGCTGCCGTTGTACTTCAATTTTGGCGTCGGCTCGGCAGGACTGGGCGTATGGCGCGAGATTGTCACCCATATCAAGACCACCGATTGGGTATTGGCGGGGGCGCACGAGGGGTTTCCGCTGTTGTACCATTGGCGCATCGTGCGGCGCTTGGAGACCGCGGCGGCAATGGATGAAGAGTGGCTGCAGGGCTTCGTGCGTTATTGGAACGGCAGCCGGCGCGTCGAGCAATTCATCCGCGACCGGACGGCGGCCCAGTACGAGGCGGTATTGCTGCTGGAATACGTGCCGCAGACGCTGTTTACCTGGTTGGAAAAAAATATCGGCCAACTCGATTGGGTCCTCGGACAGGTGCCGCAGACCCTGTCTTTTTTGCGCCGGCAGGGGGTGATCCATTTCGACAGCCACTACGGCAATATCCTCACCGACGGCGAGCGAATTTACCTGACCGATTTCGGTCTGGCCCTCGACGAGACGTTCCATTTGCGGCCCCGGGAGCGCGCCTTTTTCGCCCGTCACCGCTATTACGACTGCGGCGAATTCCTCTCCTGTCTGGTCGATTTGCTGCATATAAAATACCGCCATCTGAGTGAGGCGCGAAAACAGGATATGATCGAGCGGTGGGGACTGACCCAACAGATCAAGCGCCAACACCCGCGCATTGTCTTGGGGGAGCATATCGAGGCCATTGCCGCTAGTGGCCTGTTGCCGCTGGATCGGCACTACGTCGAGACCGTTGTGCACTATTACCCCGCCATCCGGCTGATGCAGGATTTTTTTTCCGGGTTGGGCCGCAACAACCGCAAGAACGCTACGTATAGCCAGACTGCCCTGCAGCGCCGGCTGCGGCAGACCGGCTTTATTACCTAAAGCGCAGAAGGGAGTATACCCTTGAGCGACCCCTGGTTCCAGGAACTATTCGCCGAGCGCATCGGCGGGGCCGACTACGGCAAGAGCACCCAGATTTACAAATTCGAAAAGATCAAGCGGGCCAAGCGCGCCGCCCTCCAGCACTACCCGGATCGCTTGCTGCTGGATTTTGGCGTCGGCGAGAACGACGATAGGGCTGCCGCGTTGGTGCGCCAGGCCTTGAAAAGGGCGGTCGATAAGGTCGAAAATCGGGGTTATGCCGACAACAGCATAGAGACCTTCAAAGCCGAGGCGGCTGCCTTTATGGGGCAGACTTTTGGCGTCGAGCTGGATCCGGCCAGTCAAATTAACCACGCCATTGGCTCCAAGCCGGCCCTGGCCATGCTGCCGGCCTGTTTTATCAATCCGGGCGATATCACCCTGATGACAGTACCCGGTTATCCGGTGGCCGGCACCCATACGGGCTATTTGGGCGGCGAGGTATTCCCGTTGCCGCTGTTGCCGGAAAATGGTTTCCTGCCCGATCTGGAGGCTATTCCGGCCGCTGTCCGCCAACGCGCCAAATTGTTGGTGCTCAACTATCCCAACAGTCCCACCGGGGCGGTGGCCAGCGAAGATTTTTACCGCCGCGTCGTCGATTTTGCCCGCACCAACCGAATTGTCGTAGTCCAGGACGCGGCGCATATACTGCTAACCCATGAAGGGGCGCCGCTGAGTTTTTTGCAGATCGAAGGGGCTTTGGATGTGGGGGTGGAAATTCACTCGATGTCGAAGGGGTTCAATATGATCGGCTGGCGCATGGCCTTTGTCTGCGGTCACCGGCAGATCGTGGGCGCTTTTGCCGATATCAAGGACAATTCCGATTCGGGCCAGTTTATGGCCGTGCAAGAGGCGGCGACTGCGGCCCTGGCGCATCCGGAGATCGCCGTGCAGACCAGGGCCAAATACCGGCGGCGGTTGCAAAAGCTGGTGGCGGCGCTGAGTCAGGTCGGCTTCCAGGGAGAGATGCCGGGCGGCACCTATTTCCTCTACGTGCCGGCGCCCACAGGGTGCGGCGATAGCGATTTTGCCAACGCCGAAGAGGCGGCGCAATTTCTTATTGAAGAACAGTCTATTGTCTGTGTGCCCTGGGATGAGGCCGGGCCGTTTTTGCGTTTCAGCGTCACCTATGAGGCCACCAATCAGAGAGAGGAAGACGCGTTGATGGCAGAGACGGTGGCGCGGTTGGGAGCTTTGACCTTGCGGTTTTGAAGCATTTTTGGCCTAAATTCAACCAAAGGGCCGCACCCTTGATTGGGGGCAAGATTTTTGGCGAACTGGGCCGACGATGTGCAGATTGGAGTTGGGCAGCGGCGCGTCGTCCTGGCCGTCGCTGACGGCGCCGCGGCTGGTGCCCAGTTGGGCCCAGGTGGGTAGGGCCGCCGAAAGAGGAAAATGGACTTGACTGGGAGTGGTTGGGTCTTCATACTGAACAGATCACTCTACATACCAGCCACAAGGAGGTTTTTTTGGACCGCTCGCAAATGCATGCCTATTTCCAGCGCGTGCGCGCCCATACCGTCGCCATCTGCCAGCCCCTGGCCCCTGAGGATTATGTGCCCCAGCCCATCGCCGACGTATCGCCGCCCAAATGGCATCTGGGCCATACCAGCTGGTTTTACGAGGCCGTCTTTTTGCAGAAGTATACCCCCGGCTACAAGGCTTTCAACCCCAATTACAAATTCATCTTCAATTCGTATTACGAGCATTTCGGCCAGCGTGTCGAGCGGCCTCTGCGCGGCACCCTGTCGCGGCCGGTGGTCGATGAGGTGCTGGCCTATCGCGCCTATATCGACGGGCAAATGGAATCCCTTATCGACCAAGTGCCCGAAGATAGCTGGGCTACCTTCGCCCAACTGCTGGTGCTGGCCCTCAACCACGAGCAGCAGCACCAGGAATTGCTGCTGACCGACCTCAAATTCATTCTTGCCTGCAACCCAGAAAAACCGACCTACCGCCGCGACCTGAAAGCCGCGGCGGCGGCTCTGCCGCCGCTGCAATTTATATCCTGCGCTGGCGGGCTGTACGATATCGGCTGGCGGGGAGAGTGTTTCGCCTACGATAACGAAGGCCCGCCGCACCAGGTTTTCCTCGCCGATTACGCCCTGGCTAACCGTCCGGTCAGCAACGGCGAATACCTCGACTTTGTGCGCGACGGCGGCTACGCCGATTTCCGCCATTGGCTGGAGGACGGCTGGAGGACGGTGGAGCAAGAGGGCTGGCAGATGCCGCTGTATTGGGAGGAACGCGACGGTGAGTATTGGGACTTCACCCTGGGGGGGATGGCTCCCTTGAATGTCGAGGCGCCGGTCACCCATATTTCGTATTACGAGGCCGAGGCCTTTGCCCAGTGGTCTGGCAGGCGACTGCCCACCGAGGCCGAATGGGAGATAGCGACCCGCCGGCACGGCGTTGTCGAAATGGGCAATTTTGTCGACATAGGGCCGCTACAACCGCAGCCGGCGGCGGCCCAACAGGGGGAATTCTACCAGTTGTTCGGCGATGTCTGGGAGTGGACCGGCAGCGCCTATTTGCCCTATCCGGGTTATGTCCGGGTCGAGGGGCCGCTGGGTGAATACAACGGCAAATTTATGGTCAATCAGATGGTCCTGCGCGGCGGCTCCTGCGCCACGTCGTCCGACCATATACGGCCGACGTACCGCAATTTTTTCAAATGCGATAAGCGCTGGCAATTTACCGGCCTACGCCTGGCTGAGCGGGCCGGTTGAAGGGACTCAGGTTTAGTCGGCAGGGGAGAGAGCCAGCTGCCGCGCCGCCAGGATATGCTTGATTATGGTCTCCAGACCGTCGCGGTTTTTGATGCAGGCAAAGACGGTGGGGCCGTCGCCGCGCATTTTTCTGGCGTCGCGGTCCATTACCCCCAGGTCGGCGCCGACCAGTTCGGCCAGGTCAATTTTATTAATGACCAGCAGATCCGACTGGGTGATGCCCGGGCCACCCTTGCGCGGGATTTTGTCGCCGCCTGAAACGTCGATAACGTAAATGGAATAATCGACCAGCTCGCGGGAGAAATGGGCGGCCAGATTGTCGCCGCCGCTTTCCACCAGCAGCAGATCGGGTGGCGGGGCAAAGCGGTCCATCAAATCTTCGAGGGCGTTGAGGTTAAGCGAGATATCCTCGCGAATGGCGGCGTGGGGGCAGCCGCCGGTCTCGACGCCAATGATGCGTTCCTGTTCCAGGGCCTGGTTTCGAAGGAGGAATTCGGCGTCCTCGCGGGTGAAGATATCGTTGGTCACCACCCCCAGATTCTGTGATTCTCTCAGTCTTTCACATAATGCCTGCAACAGAGCCGTCTTGCCCGAGCCCACCGGGCCGCCAATGCCTACGGTAAAGGAGCGTTGGGCAAAGTCGCGGCCGGCTTGGGTCGATTCGCGCTGGTCGTAACGGCCGGGCGATTCGAGAGGCTCGTGGGTATGGTCGTGAGGGGGATGGTGGTCGTGTCCCATGAGATCTTCTGCTTTCAGCTTTGAAAAAGGCGCGAATAGAGGTCGTCGTGTACCGCCTGGGCGATATCCAGTTGCGGGGCGCAGCGAGAGGCCTGCTTATAGGGGCGTCCAGCCACTTCGGCGAGGACGCGCTCGCCGTGGGCGTAGAGATTGAGTTGCCGCCGCGTCGCTTCCATCGGGCCGATAATCCCCAAGCGTACGGCGGCGCTCATCTGGTCGCGCAATACCTGAAATATAAAGAGTTCCTGGGCATCGACTTGGGTGAAACCGGCGGCTTTGAGAGCCAGACCGAAAACGGGCGTATAGTGCGCTGGACACTGCTTTTGGGCCAACTGGCGACGCCAGGCGGCCAACTTGGCCTGCGGGTATAAATCGATCAGCAGACGCAGCCAGTTTTTGCCCAGGGTTAGACTTGCCCGGCGCATAGCCGGGGCGGTCTGCATGGCGTCGTAGAAATGCAGCATAGCGGCGACATTGTCATCGTCCAGATCCCTATAGCACGAATGAATGAAAGGGATTTCTCCCTGGCCAGCCGCCGTCAGCGCAGATTGGATGAATTCCTCCAGGGCTGACGGCGAATCTAATAGCCCCAATTGGTACGCCCCCTCCAGGCCGCTAGAGAAAGCATAGCCACCGGCGGGCAGGGCGCTGTCGGCCAGGTGCAGCAGATGATACAGGCGATTCACTTCAAAACAGGTGGTACAGCTGCGCCAGCGGCAATTTCTCGGCCGGCTCGCAGGTGATCTCCTCGCCGTCGACTTGCACCTTGTACGTTTCCGGGTCGACGTCTATTTCAGGCGCCAGGTCGTTGAGACGCATATCGGACTTGCCGATCTGGCGGCAGTTTTCCACCGCGGCGACTTCCTTGGCCAGGCCGTATTCGGCGGCCACTAGCTGTTGCGACGCCTGTGAGACAAAGGCCAGCGATGTCGACCCGGTAGCCTTGCCGTAACTGCCGAACATTGGCCTGGGGTATACCGGCTGCGGGGTCGGGATCGAGGCGTTGGCGTCGCCCATTTGGGCGTGGGAAATAACCCCACCTTTGATGACCAGCTCTGGTTTGACGCCAAAGAAAGCGGGTTGCCATAAGACCAGGTCGGCCAGCTTACCGGTCTCCACCGAGCCAATATGGCCGCTGAGTCCGTGAGCTATGGCCGGATTAATAGTGTATTTGGCGATATAGCGGCGGGCGCGGAAATTGTCGGCTCCGCCTGCGTCTTGGGAGAGGGGGCCGCGCTGCTGGCGCATTTTGTGCGCGGTCTGCCAGGTGCGGCTCACCACTTCGCCGACGCGTCCCATGGCCTGGCTGTCCGAGGCGATAATCGACAGGGCGCCCATATCGTGGAGAATATCCTCGGCGGCGATGGTCTCCTGGCGGATGCGGCTTTCGGCAAAGGCCACGTCCTCGGGAATATTTTTGTCGAGGTGGTGGCAGACCATGAGCATGTCGAGGTGCTCGTCGATGGTATTGACGGTGAAGGGGCGGGTGGGGTTGGTCGAGGAGGGCAGGACATTAGCCTCGCCGCACAGGCGCATAATATCGGGGGCGTGGCCGCCGCCGGCCCCTTCGGTGTGGTAGGTGTGGATGGTGCGGTTCTTAAAGGCTGCCCGCGAGGCTTCGACAAAGCCCGATTCATTGAGCGTGTCGGTGTGGATGCAGACCTGGACGTCGTAGTCGTCGGCCACGGCCAGGCAGGCATCGATGGTCGCTGGGGTGGTACCCCAATCTTCGTGTAATTTGAGTCCGCAGGCGCCGCCTTCGATTTGTTCTATTAGGCCGGTGGACAGCGACGAATTGCCCTTGCCCAAAAAACCGAAATTGAGCGGCCAGGCATCGGTGGCCTGCAGCATCATGCGGATATAGAAGGCCCCGGGGGTGCAGGTGGTGGCGTTGGTGCCGGTGGCCGGGCCGGTGCCGCCGCCCAGCATGGTGGTAATGCCCGAGGCGATGGCTTCCTCAATCTGTTGCGGGCAGATGAAATGGACGTGGGCGTCGAGAGCCCCGGCGGTGAGGATCTGCTTTTCGCCGGCGATGACTTCGGTGGTGGCCCCGACGACCATATGGGCATCGACCCCAGGCATTATATCGGGGTTGCCGGCTTTGCCGATGCCGGCGATGCGGCCGTTTTTGATGCCGATATCGGCTTTGTAGACGCCGCTATAATCGAGCACCAGGGCGTTGGTGATGACCAGATCGAGGGCGTCGGATTGGGCCGTGCCGCTCTGCTGGCCCATGCCGTCGCGCAGCACTTTACCGCCACCAAATTTGCACTCTTCGCCGTACTGGGTATAGTCTTTCTCCACTTCGATGACCAGGTCGGTATCGCCCAGGCGGAGGCGGTCGCCGGTGGTGGGGCCGTACATATCGGCATAGGCGCGTCTGTCTATCTGCATGGTGTCGATCTCCTTTACACAACCAATCCGTTTTATTTGACAGGCTGACTCCGGCGTGTGGGGGGCGGTCCCTCCGCTCATTCTCGCGCTACGCGCTCCGAAATGGCCTCGGAGCGCGCAGCGCGAGAATGAGCGTCAGACTCATCGCCCTCGACAAGCCGTCCACCGGCGACCCATCCAAATTATGACCAAACCCTGTCTCCCAACGAAACAGTATTTTCCTTTTCAATCGGCCCCTAAAAAGCCGCCTTCCCGGGCCCGTTCCAGGGCCGCAGCCTTGTTCTCTTCGCTCAATTGACCGGATATCAAACTGCTGCCGCCGTGGACGACGCGGTTGCCGGCCACGGCCACCAATTGCACGGTTTTGCTCTCACCCGGCTCAAAGCGGACGGCGGTGCCCGAGGGGATATCGAGGCGGAAGCCGTAGGCTTGGGAACGGTCAAAGCGCAATTGGGCGTTGACCTCGAAAAAGGGGAAGTGCGAGCCCACCTGCACCGGGCGGTCGCCCATATTGGTGACTTCTAATTCGATGCGCTCGCGACCTTCGTTGAGCTCGATGGGCTCGGCGGCCACTATGCTTTCGCCGGGGGACGAGCTGGCGCTATTGTCGGGCGACCAGGTCGGTGCCGTCCGAGTCAGGCCGGAGCTGTAGAGGGCTAGGTCTGCATCGCCTTGCTGGCGGCAGATGGGCTGGTGCACGGTTACCAGCTTGGTGCCGTCGGGGAAGGTGCCCTCTACCTGGACCTCGTCGACCAGTTCCGGCACCCCCGGCAAAACGTCGTCGAGACCTAGTAATTGCTTGCCCTTGTCCATGAGCACGGCAACCCGCTCGCCGTCGCGAATGAATTCTAACAATTGCGTCGCGATCAGGGCTGTCGCCTCCGGATAGTTGAGTTTGAGGCCACGGGCGTAGCGCTTCTGCGCCAAGAAGCCGGCGTTGTGCAGCACTAATTTGTCGATTTCCCTGGGTGAAAGCCGCATGGAAAATTCCTATCCGTTCAAAAGGTCAGATGGGTCTTGATGCTGTCGTCGGACAATTCGTCGGCGGCTCCCTGCAAGAGGATGCTGCCCCGGTCCATGAGGAAAAAATAATCCGCAATTTGGCGGGCAAAGTCAAAGTACTGCTCCACCAATATAATGGTGAAGCGGCCGCGATCCTTGAGAGCCAGCAGGACCCGCTCAATTTCGAGGATGATTGAGGGTTGGATGCCCTCGGTGGGTTCGTCGAGGATGAGAATGTCGGGGTCGCCGACCAGGGCCCGGCCAATGGCCAGCTGTTGCTGCTGGCCACCGCTGAGGTTGCCGCCCATGCGGCTCTGCATTTCGGCTAGCACGGGGAATAATTCGAAGATCTCGGCAAAGGGATCGGCGTCTTTGCTGCCGTCGCGCCGCGCCTCAAGGCCAATTTCGAGGTTTTCGCGCACCGTCAGGCGAGGAAATATATCGCGCCCCTGGGGCACGTAGCCCAGCCCCAGACGGGCGCGGATGTCGGTGGTTAGGGCGGTGATATCGTCCTGGGCAAAGCGCACGGAGCCCTTGGTTGGGGGCACCAGGCCCATAATGGCCTTGAGCAAGGTCGTTTTGCCGACCCCGTTGCGGCCCATAATGGCGGCGATGGAACCGCGGGGAATATCGATGGAGATATCGCGCAGGATACGGCTGCCGCCGTAGTGGACGTCGAGATCCTCCACGGCGAGAATGGTTTCAGGTTTCTGCATCGTCCCCTTCCCTTTCCATGGCCGTGCCTAGATAGACTTCGATGACGCGGGGATCCTGCTGCACCTGTTCCATGGGGCCTTCGACCAGGACTCGGCCTTCGTGCAGCACCGTCACGGTGCGGGCTATCTGGCGGACGAATTCCATATCGTGTTCAATGACAATAAGCGAGTGGTCCGAGGCCAAGTCCTGCAGCATTTCCCCTGTTTTGTAGGTTTCCTCGTCGCTCATGCCCGCCGCCGGCTCATCGACCAGGAAGAGGGAGGGGTCCTGGAGGATCACCATGGCGATTTCCAGCCATTGCTTCTGGCCGTGCGACAGGGCCCCGGCCAACTCGTCGAGCGAATCGGCCAATCCGGTGCGCTCGGCCACTTCCCCAATGCGGCGGCGTTCGTCGGGCTGCTGGCGGTGCAGCAGCGAGGCGAAGACGCCGCGGTCGGTTTTGATGGCCAGCAGCAAATTGTCGAAAACGCTCAGCGAGGTGAATACCGTGGGCGCCTGGAATTTGCGTCCCACGCCTAAGTCGACGATTTGGGCTTCGGACAGGCGGGTCAGGTCCTGGTCCTGGAAAAGGGCCTGGCCCTGGTCGGGGCGGGTCTTGCCGCACAAGACGTCGAGCAGGGTGGTCTTGCCGGCGCCGTTGGGACCGATGACGACGCGTAGTTCGTTGGGCTCCACTTCGAAATGGTTGATGTCGAGGGCCTTGAATCCGTCGAAGGATACGCTCAAGTCGGCAACGCTTAGATGGGCCATTTAAACCTCCGTCCGTTTGCCGCGCCAGCGGCCGATAATACCGACGAGGCCCTCGGGGAAAAACAGCACCACGCCCAGGAACAGCGCGCCGAGAAAATAGAGCCAGGTGCCGGGGAAAGCCCCGGTGAGGAAACTGTAGAGCAGATTGACCAGAATGGCGCCGACGATGGCACCCAGTAACGTGGCCCGCCCTCCCACAGCGGTCCAGACGACAATTTCAATGGAGGCCTGCACGTCCATGCGACCCGGGGTGATAATACCGGTCTGCGGCACATAGAGCATGCCGCCCAGGCCGGCCAGGGCGCTGGCCACGACAAAGACGAACAGCTTGTAGCGGGTGATCTGGTAGCCAATGAAGCGCAGACGGTGTTCGCCGTCGCGGATGGCCACCAGCAATTTGCCCAATTTAGAGCCGACGATCGCCCGGCACAGGAAATAGGCGCCGCAGAGGGCGGCGCAGGCGGCTATGTAGAGGCCGCGCTTGGTCGCCGGCTCGGCCAATTCAAAGCCGAGAATGGTCTTAAAGTCAGTCAGGCCGTTGGTGCCGCCCAGCATGGTCTCGTTGCGCAAAAAGAGCAGCCACATGGCCAGGGCCAAAGCCTGAGTGATAATGGCAAAATAGACGCCTTTAATGCGGCTGCGGAAAGCCAGGTAGCCAAAGACCAGGGCCGCCGCCCCGGGGACCATAAGGCCCAATAGCAGAGTCAGCGGCAGACTGTGGAAAGGCTCCCAGAACAGGGGCAATTGCTCGACCTGGTTCCAGACCATAAAGTCGGGCAGGACACTGCCGTAGACGCCTTCGGTGCCAGTTTTTAGCAGCATATGCATGCCAATGGCGTAGCCGCCCAGGCAAAAGAAAAAGGCTTGGCACAGCGACAGGATGCCGGTAAAGCCCCATATCAGATCGACGCCGAGGGCGACGATGGCGAAGCAAAAGTAACGCCCCCACAGGTTGAGGGTGGTATCGGCGACTAGTCCCCAGTAGTTGAGCAGGGGCACCAGCAGGCCGAAGAAGGCGAAGAGTCCAAAGGCGATGGTGTGGTGCTTGGTTGCGCTCATAGCTCCTCACTCCGGCCCCGGGCCGGGAATAGGCCGGTGGGGCGCCACTGCAGAAAGAGGATGATCAGCCCCAGCAAGATGACCTTGCCGTAGACGGCTTCAAAGATGGGTTCGAGGACTTTATTGAAAATACCCAGACTCAAGCCGGCGCTGATGGTGCCCAGCAGTTTACCGACTCCGCCGGTAACCACTACCAGGAAAGAGTCGACGATATAGGTCTGGCCCATATTGGGGACGACATTGCCGATTAGGGTCATGGCCCAGCCGGCGACCCCGGCGATGCCGGTGCCGAGCATAAAGGCGAGGGCGTCGACGCGCCGCACTCGGACCCCGACGCTGGCGCTCATATCGCGGTTTTGGGTGGTGGCCCTAAGGCGCAGGCCAAAGCGGGTGCGGAAAAAGAGAGCCAATAGCCCGCCGACAATAGCCACGGCCAGGCCCATGATGAACATGCGATTGTAGGGCAGCTGGACCTGGGGGGCGATTTCCCAGCCGCCGCTGAGCAGTTGCGGCAATTTCACCGCCGTCAAATCGCCGAAAATACTGCGCGCCGACTGTACCAGAATAAGGCTGATGCCCCAGGTGGCCAGCAGGCTTTCCAGGGGGCGGCTGTAGAGGTGGCGGATGACCAGGGTTTCCAGCAGCAGACCGAAGCCTCCGGCTACCAGGAAGGCGAAGGGCAGGGAGAAGGCGAAAAACAGGTCGGCATAGCCCGGCGGCAATACCGCCAGACACAGGTTTTGCACCACGAAGGTGGTATAGGCGCCAATCATCATAAATTCGCCGTGGGCCATATTGATGACACCCATCTGGCCGTAGATGATGGCCAGCCCCAGGGACATGACGATCAGAATGGAACCCAGGCTGAGACCGATGAAGACGGTTTGCACAATCTCCATAAACGTGCTGAAGCGCTGCAGGCTTTGCAGCGCTTCGGTCGCCTGGGCGCGCAAGGGGGCGTCGGCTTCGGCAAAGGTGCCGTCTTCGTTTTGCAGCAAGAGATTTTCCAGCACCGGAATGGCCAGCGGACTGCGCAGGCGTTCCAACTCGACGATGGCCTGCAAGCGCGTGGGCGGGTCACCTGCGGCCAATTGCAATTTGGCCAGGGAGACCTGTTTTAGCTGTCGAATGGAATCGTCTTGTTCTTCGGCGATGGCCCGTTGCAGGACTGGAATGGCCTGGGCCCCGCCCCTGTTGCCGATATTCTCAGCGGCGATGCGGCGCTTTTTGCTGTCGGGGTGGAAGAGTTCCACCTGCAGCAAGTAGGGCTGGATCAAGGCGCGGATGCGGCGCCCGGTGTCGACTTCTTCCAGATCGTAGAGGGAAATTAACAAGGGGGCCCCGTCTTCCCCAAGGAGGGCTTGGCGTTGGGGGTAGACGGTGAAAAGCGGCACTATGGGGTCGCCTTCGGCGTCGGTTTCCTCGTCGCCGATAATGACCAGGCCGCTTTGTTGCTGGCGCTGGGGCCAGCGGTAGACTTCGCCTTTGAACAGGCCCTGCATCAAATCGTAGTGGGCCGGGTCATAGCGTCCTGCCAATTGCGTCACGGCCTGTTTTATCTGGTCGCCGTCGTCGCTGGCCAGCAGAGCCATCTGCTGGTCGTCCCATTCTGCGGCTAACCCCGTTTTTGCTCCTGTGGTCAGGGCTATCACCACCATTGCGACTACTTGTAGATACTGTGCCCGCATGGTCCCCTTTCGCGAAAAAACTTACGCCCACAGAAATGGGCTATAAAGAAGAGCGGAGACGACCTTTCGGCAAGTGCCGGTAAGGGAAGGTGGCCGTCTCCGCCCTGGATACTGGGTTATTTAAATATGACCCCTTAGAATGTAATCAGCGATTCCAGCGCGAAGTGTGCGGTATCCTCGGCTTCGGAGACGAATTTGGCCTCGGTGACGATCAGCCAATTGTCGGTGATGGCGTAGCTGGGGCTGATGGTGAATTCCGACACGGTATCGGCGGCGAAATCCAGATCGAGGCTGCTGTAGCGGCCGGTGATGCCAAGCTGATCGGTCAGACCGTAGTTGACCATGCCTAATAGACCAGTACCGTCGTTGCCGTCGGCGGTCCAATTGGTCAGCAGGTTTACTTCGGCAGCCAGGGTCAGCGGGCCGGTTTCATACATGGCCCAGCCGTTGAGCAGGCCGGTGCTGAAATCACCCACTGCTTCGGGCATATCCTCGTACAGGTAGGCGACTTTAGCGACGAAACCATCGGCCGGGGTCAGGGTCAACTGGGCTTCAAAACCCGGCTCTTCGAGACTGGTGTCGGTGCCGTCCCAGACGCTGGTGACGACCGAGCCGAACAGACCGAACATATCGGTCTTATACGACAGGCCGACCCCGTGTTGGTAGCCGCCGTAGACCAGGGTGGCCGAGGTCGAATACTGATAGAGACCGGTGGGCTCGGCCGTTTCCCAACCCGAGACACTTAAGTATTTACCGGCAACCAGACTCAGGCCGTCGCCGAAATCGTAGGTCATAAAGGCCTGTTCTACGTCGGTGGCACCGCCGGCCGTCTGGACATCGGCCTGGACGCCCAAGCCTTCACCCATATCGAACATCAGGTCAATTTCGAACTGGTCCAGGGCCATGCCCAGTTCGCCGTCGTTGCTGACCGCCGACATATCGATAAAACCGGTGACACTGAACTGGTCGGTAACCTGGATTTGTGCGGTGGCCGTACTGGCCGTCAGGGCGAGAGCTGCGACCCCGGCAATAATGTGCTTCAACATGAACTTATATCTCCCAATTGGCTGGCTAATTGAATTGCTGATTTATTGGTCGGGCGGGCCTACTTCATGGTCGTGTAGGTGCCCATATGATCGACGTGGTCGCAATCCTTGTCGGCGCTGGTGATATCGTCCCAGGGGTCGGGAGCGACCAGGCCGTCCGATTCGTAGACGATATCGAACTGGCCGTTTTTCTTGATTTCGCCGATGTAGACGGGTTTGTGCAGGTGGTGGTTGCGCTCGTCCATCATCACCTTGCCGCCGGGCGAATCCCAGCTCAGGCCATAGAGGGCCGGACGCACTTTAGCCACGTCGAAGGAGCCGGCCTTTTCGACGGCGCCTTTCCACAGATAGACACCAGTGTAGGCCCAGAGAATGGGATCGTCGGTGACGCGGCCCATGCCGCCGGGCAAATTGTTGTCGGCGCAATATTTCTTGAATTTCTTGACGAAGGCCCTGTTGTCGGCGGATTTAACCGACTGGAAATAATTCCAGGCCGCCAGATGGCCAACGAGGAATTCGGTATCCATGGCGCGCAGCTCGTCCTCGGCCACCGAAAAGGCCATAATCGGGCAGGTGGACGAATTGAGGCCCTGGTTGGAGAATTCCTTGTAGAAGGGGACATTGGAGTCGCCGTTGATGGTGGAGAGGACGGCGGCGTCGCCATTGGCGGCGAACTTTTTGATTTTCTGTACAATCGTCTGGTAATCCTGATGATGGAAGGGGGTGTACTCTTCCATGATATTGGCCTCGGGGACGCCCTGGTCCAGCAGGAAGGCCCGGAGGATTTTGTTGGCCGTACGCGGGAAGACGTAATCGGTGCCGAGCAGATAGAATTTCTTGTAGCCACCGCCGTCTTCGCTCATCAGATACTGGGCGGCGGGGATCAACTGCTGATTGGGCGTGGCGCCGGTGTAGATGATATTGCGCGAGCATTCTTCGCCTTCGTACTGGACCGGATAAAACAGCAGGCCCTTGTTCTCTTCAAAGACCGGCAGTACCGATTTGCGCGATACCGAGGTCCAGCAGCCAAAGACCGAAGCGACTTTGTGCTGCAAGAGCAATTCCTTGGATTTTTCGGCGAACAAATCCCAGTCCGAAGCCGGATCGACGACAACCGGTTCAATCTGAGTGCCGAGGACGCCGCCGGCGGCGTTGATTTCTTCAACGGCCATCAAGACGGCGTCGCGCAGGCTTACTTCCGAAATGGCCATAGTGCCACTGAGCGAGTGCAGAATGCCGATTTTGACCGGATCTGCAGCTCGGGCCTCGGTGCACAGGCCGGTGGCCAGTGTGGTGACGGTGAGTAGGCTGAGCCAAAACTTATTGAACGTTCCCATCGAATCCCTCCAGGATAGATCTAGATGGTAGAGTGAATGCCACAAGCGAATCGGTAGTTGGTAAAGAAGGTACCGGGCTAAGTTGCAGCCTGTTTGGCCGCTTTGTTGCAAAAAGGGGACCAATGTGATTAAATAAGCCCGCAGGGCAGGAGGATTAAGTTTATAGGTCTTTTTTTTACAAGGAGATAGGTTTTTTTACTTATTTTTTGCAGAACGGTAAATTGAATTAATTGGAGTCAGATCTGGGCGCATATTTAGACAGAAATGTGGTTTTAATTTCGATAAGTGACAAATTTGTAGTTAATGGACGGGCCAATACTGAATTTTGCAGAGAAAGAGGCCACCAGCCGTCGGTTGGTGGCCTATGGGGTATTGGAGTCGATTGCAGTAGGTGCTAAGCTAAGTGCTAATCTCCATATTTGTAGAAGACGAAAGAAATTACTACAAAAATGTTATAATTAGACGTTCTTGAAGCTTTTAGTATTTACGCCGCAGCGGATTTGCTCCCAGCACAGCGGCATCGGCCACCGCGCTGGCTAGGGCATCTAGCACGGGGGCCAGATCCCGGCTGCGATCCCCAAGGGCGCGCAGGGCTAGGACCCCGGGCCGGGTTTGGACCAAAGAAACCAGGAGCGACTGTGCGGGGCTGGAATGCTTGGCCAACTGGGCCGCTAATTGAGGCGCCAGGGTGCGGCGGAGAATGGATTCAATGGCATTAAAGGCCACGGAGTTGGGCGGACCTAGTATAAAGGCGTTGGCGAAAGCGGCGTAGGGGCCAAAAGAGCCGGTGCAGGGGCCCGGGTGGAGGGCGGGGCACGAGTCAAAGCGCTCGACCAAAAGCGGTTTTTGCGCCTGCCAGACAGTTATACGCGATGTATAGGCGCTGTAGTCAAAACGCTCGCCGCGTTCGCCGCGTCCGGCCGTGCCGCTGTCGAGCAATATCAGCAGGGCGTCTTTTTCTAAGGTCCAGGTCTGTTCCTGGAGAAAAACGCTGTCGGCGTAGGGCACGACTGGGTCGGGCAGGACAACGGTGCAGCCGCCTGGGCCGATACGCCCGTCGATTTGTTGGCGGGCTATCTGGCCGTCTAGCGCCTTATATACCTTAGTAAAGGCCTGGGTGCCCAAAAATAGCTTAGCCTCGGGGCCGCAGTGGACTTGCAAACGGGCGCAATCGCCCGAGACCAGGCCGCCGCCGTAGCTGGAGAGGATGGCGACGCCGTAGTCGCCACCGGCTTTGGGGCTGAGAATTTTCAGCGGCGGCAGCGACAGGCAGGTGGTCAGGCGCGAGCGTCCACCGACCTGCTCTACCGCGAGGCGGGACCAGGTACTTTGCGAGCCCTCTTTCAGGTCGGGATTGCCAGCCAAGTCGGAAACGGGGCGCTGTTTGGAGGTCATTGCGGGCGGGCCTTTGATGGCCGTGGGAGGGGTTTATACTAATTTGGCGTACTGATGGCCGGATGGTTGACGGTATAGGCCCCGGAGAAAGAACAAAAACATCCGGACAACTGGGCGTCCATTTGGTATTATATGGTGCCTGCCCGACTTGGGCGCGGCTAAAGTACTGTATCTGGGCTCGGCTTTCAAGCAGACCGGCCACGTCGTGGAGGGATGGAATGCCCTGGCGCCCAGAGCCGGAGCTGTCTATCTCGCTTTTTAAATCGCGCGATTTTCCAGAGTAAGCAGGTATTTTTGGCCCCTAAAGAGCCTTTGAAAATAGCGGTGATCGGCGGCGGGCATATCGCCCAACAGCATCTGCCGGTTTTGCGGGACTTGCCCGAGGCGGCGCTGGTCTCCCTAGTCGAAAGGCAGCCGCAGGTCTTGCAGGAGACGGCCGATCGTTTTGCCATTCCCCAGCGCTTCTCCTCCCATCTCGAATTGTTCGAGCGCGACCGGCCCGATGCCGTATTCGTGCTGGTTAGCGTATTGCAGGTGGCCCAGGTAGCGGCCGATTGCATCCGGGCAGGGGTGCCGACTTTTATGGAAAAACCACCCGGTCTCTACACCGAGCAGACCCGCGAGTTGGCCGAGTTGGCGCGCCGTCACCAGACCCCGACCATGGTCGGAGTCAACCGGCGCTTTTATTCGACGCTGCTCAAAGGGCGTCAGCAGTTATTGGAAAGTGGGCCGATACGCAGCGTGGCAGTGGAGGTGCACGAGGATATTTCCCGCTTGCGCACCGATCCCCGGTCGGCGGCCAAATTTCCCGAGGAAGTCGTGCAGCGCTGGAGTGCGGCCAACAGTGTCCACGGGCTGGATTTGTTGCGCTTTTTTGGCGGCGATATTAGCCGTATAGAGACCCTCCACCGCACGGTCGAAGGACCCGTGCCCGACTGCTGTACGGCCGTGATGGAATTTGCCGCGGGCGGGGTGGGCCGTGCGTTGATGGATTGGTTTGCGCCGGGGGCCTATCGCTTTCAAGTGCGCAGCGCCGGGGCCACGCTCAATGGCGAGCACGGCTTCTACACCGTGCAGTTGCAGCGCCGAGGTGCGGCGGAGATGGTCCTTGAGCGAGATGAATTGGACCAGCAATACAAGGCGGGTTTTTACCGTCAGGATCAGGCTTTTTTACAAAGCGTCCGGGATGGCGCCAAGGCGCCTTTTCCGGCCTGCGATTTGGAGGATGCGGTAAAAACGATGGAAATGGTCGACGCGGTGGCCGGTTTTCAGGGCCCGGGCAGCCGCCTTTGATAGCGGGTGGAATAAGGCCAGGTGCGACTAGCTAATAGCAAACCGGTCCATCGACAGGCGCCCCGTCACTTCGCTGGAAAAACCGACAAAGGAAAGGCCGTAGCTGGCGGCCCCGCCCAGGACCTGGTCGAGGGGAGCGGGGTTGGACGGGTCGATGGACCAGCTGCAATGCCATTGATCCGAAGCAGCGATTAGATCCAGCCGGTTGGCGGACCAGACGCCTTCCTCCAGAGTCAACGGATGTCCCGTATAGTGCCAGCGGGTGCTGGCGGCGTGGACCCAGAAATAGCACTGCGCCCCGTCCAGGACCAACTGGTCGCCGCGCAGCTGTAACGAAACCTGGGCCCCGCGCAGATCGATGGGGTCGGCGTCGATCCAACTGCGGTAAAAAAGCAGCGGTAGAATGGACAGCGGGCGCTCGGGGGTATCGGCACTCCAGCGTCGGTGATCGGTCCAGATATGGCCACCGTTGTCGATACCCCCTTGCTCGGTCCAGGTTGCCAAGATGAAGATATTGGTCTTATCGGCCACCATGCTGGCGTGGTAATCGTACGAACACCAGCCTTCGGGGCCTTTGGCGAAATTATTTTCGAGCATACCTTTTCTCCTTAGTGGCCAGAGGCTTGGGCGTACTGCCAGGACGTGCGCGGGAAGAGATTCGACAGTATAGGACTCCCGCCGGGGAGGTGTCAATAAAGAGGGCACGTGCCGTTTGCAGTGGGTATGAGATCGGGGCAATGAGAAGGCCTATCCCCAAAGAGAAGATCAATGGTCAATTGCGACGATTACCAGATTGAAGGACCGCGTGTATACGCCCGTGAGGCCTGCGAGCGTATTTTGCGCACGCTGCCGCAGTGGTTCGGCATAGAATCGGCCCTGGTTGACTACGTCCGGGAAACCGAGCGGTTGCCGACTTTTGTGCTGCGGCAAGACGGGATCTGTGTGGCTTTCGTCTCCCTGGCAAAGCATTTCAACCATTCCTGGGAGATACACTGTATTGCCGTCGATGCCCGGTGGCGGGGCAAGGGGTATGGCAGTGCGATTCTGCGGCACGCCGAGGGGTGGATGGCCGGACAGGGTGCCCGGTGGCTACAAGTCAAAACCCTGGCCGCTTCGCATCCCAGTCCCGAATACGCGCAAACGCGCGCCTTCTATAAGCGCATGGGATATGAACCGTTGCAGGAATTTCCGACCTTGTGGTCAGAGGAGAATCCATGTCTGGTAATGGTGAAAACGATCGGATGACGACGACTGATCCGGTGCAAGCGCAGCGGGACTATGCCTGCGGCACCGTTAAACTGATGGTCTGGCACGTCTGGGACCTCTATCACGACCCGGCCGATGGCGCCTCTATACAGGAGAATTTAGACCGGCGTGTCGATATAATGCGCAAAACCGCGCTATTCGACGGCCGCCATCCGGCGGGGGGCCTAAACCCACCGATTGCCGAGTGGGACAGGCTCAAAGAAGAGCTTGCGGTGTTGATCCAAGGCGTCGGTGCTGGAGAGGAGACCGGGGCGTTGGAGGAGGATTGCTGGGCTTTGCTGTGGCCTTTTGTCGAGCCGACACTGGACCAGACGAGGGACAAATTGACCGTATCGCAAGAGCGCCCTTATCGCTGCTGGAGCTACGAATGGAACCAGCAGCCGTCTCGCAGTATAGGACTGCATTTCTCCAATGCGTTCCAGTCCGATTCGCCTTTTGGTCAGCGCCGCGATGAGCTGATCGACGATTTGCGGCGTTTGTTAGAGGACGCCGGCCGCAAGCACCCCCAGGTCGAGCGCGTCACTTGCGGCAGCTGGCTCAACCAATTTGCGCCCTTCAACGCGCTTTTCCCCGCGTCCTGGGAAGAATCGTTTGTGCCGGTATACGATTACTGGGCGACGTACGGATGGTGGGGGCAGTATATGACCCACCAGGGCCGCTTCCACCGGCGCAACGGAAATCTGTTCAGGCGGCATAGACGGCACCCATTTGTGGCGGGGGTATCTAGTTGCTCCTGGAAAGCGGCCCTGGCGCATGTGCAGGCACTGGGGCAGACATGACTCAGGCCGTCGGAAAGGTCTCCTCCCATTTGGGCTCGTAATCGCTTGTAAAGACCCAGTCGAAATCCTCGGGCACGATATGGGCCCTATCGGGGCTGAGTTGGCGTCGCAATTTGGGAAAGAAATCGACCACGCCGTCGCGCTGATTCTTGGGCAGGCCGCAGGGGACACCCGAGGCGATCCAGGCGGTACCCATGGCTTTGCGCGGCACGGTGTCTTCATTCTGCCAGGCCGAGTGCAGTCCGGCGCTGCACAAAATAAGCAGCTGGCCGCGTTGGGCCACGGCTGCGGTGGGCTCGCAGTCCTGCCACGGTTTTTCGCCCAGATCGGGGACGTATTCGGGATAGGCCGGGGACTTGGGTGATACTGGTGCCGGGCGCAGACCGTGGACGCGCGGCAACTGGGCCTTGTGCTCGGGCGTTAGCACCCGGCTCCAGTGCTCCATGATGGGGCGGTGGCTGCCGGGCAGAATGCGCATGGCGCCGCGGTCGGCCGGCACATCGTTGAGCCAGAACCACAGCTCGGCGCGCATGCGCCTGGGCGTTGCGGTGAAATCCTCCCAGGTGGCCTGGATATCGACGTGGCAGCCGTTGGCCCATTGGTCGCGGCCCGGGGCGTACGGCGCCGGGGCCGGGGCCCGTTCGTGTGGGGCCAGGCCCCACCACAGATGCACGGCTTGGGCGCGCAGCACTTTTTTTGCCACTTCCTCAAAATAGGGGTGTTGGATCACCTCGATATAATCGGGGGCTTCGTACGGGGGCGCACCGCTTTCTTTAAGGCGGTCCCAAGCCGCCTCGGCCCGGTCCAGTTGTGCCTCGGTGAAAGGGGTGTCGATGGTCACGGCGCCTTGTTCTTGATATTGGGTCAGTTGATCTTCGGTAATCATGATGGTCGGTCTCCATTATTGACAGCAATGATGGGTGTGGGTTTTTAGATGATGTACAGCAATGATCGGCTTGCGTTGTTCAGGGTGATTGTACATGGTGGGCGTGCGTTGTTTTCATTATTTGCTGATAGCACGACAGTATCCCCATTTGTCAAAGGAGCCCTGTAAGGTCCCAAGTACATATAAATACAATAGCCAAAAAAGGCTGGCGACGGGAAGACCTTTGAAAGGGCCGTCGGTTTCTGCCTCCCAACAAACCCTTGGGCCCTTAGGGGGCTTTTGGCGTCGGGATTTTCGGCATAGGCGATCTCATTGTCAAGGACAAGGGCTGGTTTGCCGGGGTGTTGAGCGGCCCTTACTTTCCCATTCGCGGCGTTTAATTTTGGCACCCGGGTGGCCGCTGGAGTCTGACCCTGGGCGACCATCGTTTTGGGAGTGGAAGCATGCGGCAAACGGCGATGGGATTGTATCGGCAATTACTCGGCGATTCTTGGGAGAATATGCACCAGGCTATCCGCGCCTTGCACGATTTGGGCGGACCATCTACGGCCGCAGGGGCTTTTCAGGTGCGTCGGGGGACCAACCCATGGGCGTGGGGACTAGCGCAGATTATGGGATTACCTGAGGTTGGGGATGCCGTGCCAGTCCGGTTGGCGGTGGAGACCGAGGGGCGCGTCCAAATTTGGCGTCGGGATTTTGCCGGCTGCACATTGGTGAGCAGGCAATTCGAGGCAAACAATGGGTTATTGGTAGAACGCTTTGGGCGGCTCGAAATACATTTACGTTTGCACTGCAGGGCGGGCGCGCTCCACTACCAGACTGTTGGGGCTGTTTTATGTCTGGGCCCCGTGCGGCTGCCGTTGGTCGGCTTTATGAGGCCTCGCATTGAGGCGTGGGAAAAACCGCTGGATGGTGGCCCCCGCATAGAGATCTCTGTGCATATCGCCGTCCCATTGTTGGGTCGGCTGCTGGCCTATAATGGGCAACTGACCCAGGTTGAGGATTTATAAATGGCGACGGCTTTGTGGCTGTTGGCCCTGCTGGGAGTGATTGGGGCCTTTGATACGCTGTACTATCACGAATGGCGAGCGCGCCTACCGGGACGCCGCTCGGCGGCCCCTGAATTGCGTCTGCACGCCGTGCGCGATTTTCTCTATGCGGTACTTTTTGGTGCCTTACCTTAGCTGGCCTGGCGAGGGGGCTGGGCGGTCGTGCTGGCAGCCGTACTGGCGGCTGAAATCGTTTTGACTTTGATGGATTTTGTCGTTGAGATCCGGGTCCGCAAAGCCTTGGGGATGTATACGCCGGCGAGCGGGTGACCCATGCGGTAATGGATATTATCTATGGCGGCATGGTGGTCAATCTGTTGCCCGTGTTATGGGGCTGGTGGACTGCCCCCACTGCCCTGGTTTCTGCTACCCCGGCGGTGCCCCAGGTGTTGCGCTGGGCATTGGGCGTTATGGCGGCGGGGGTTTTGCTCTCCGGATTGCGCGATCTCTACGCGGCGTTGGGTGGGCCCGGGGGCGTTGGCCTTGGCGGGGCGATAAAGGATGATAAAGCGCTGCAGATGGCACCAGGTGGTCTTTATGGCGGCGGGGCTGTACAATCTGACCTGGGCTTTGTGGGCGGCTTTTGATCCGCAGTGGTTGTTTCGTTTTGCCGCTATGCCGCCGCTCAATTATCCCGAAATATTCGCCTGTCTGGGGATGGTCATTGGCCTGTACGGATTGCTTTATCTGGAGGTGGCGCGAAGGCCCGAAAATGGCTGGCAGATTGCGGCAGTGGGACTGTCCGGAAAAATCCTCGGGCCGCTGGGTTGGCTGTATTTGTTTTTGCAGGGCCATTGGCCCCTGGCGACGTTGGTCTTATGTCTGGGCAACGATCTAATCTGGTGGATACCGTTTGGGCTTTATTTGTACGATGCTTTATCGCTGCGGTGGCAACAGGCGCGAGGTTCGGGCCTTTAATTAGATGAGGCTTGGTCATAATTAGCAATCCGTCTACTTTGTTGTTCTACCGATACTTGTGCCAAGGCTGGTCGAGGGCGATGAGGCTGAAAGCGGATTCCACAAGCCCGGGGGCCCGCGCAGCGGGCGGGCGCCGTGGCCTCGGAGCGCGCAGCGCGAGAATGAGCGTCAGACTCGTCGCCCTCGACCAGCCGTCCACCGGCGAGCCACCCGAATTATGAGCAGCCTTTAATTCGATTGGCATGTTTTCTTGGAGGAATGTCTATGAAAGTGGCCGTGATGGGGGCCGCCGGTTGGGTCGGCCGTGCCGTATTAAAATATTTTGCCCAGCGTCATCAGGTGCGCGCCTTTGATTTTGCGCCCCAGTCCTGGGATAAATATCACGAGTTGGACGGGGCTTGGGACGGCGAAAAAATCTACGGCGATATCGCCCAGTTTGCCGATGTCGACCGGGCTTTGGAGGGCGTGGATGGGGTGGTCAATCTCACCGCCTACTTTGGCTACGAGGACCCGCCCGAGGACAATGTGAATCCCTTTCTGATCAATGTGAAGGGGATGTGGAATATACTCGAAGTGGCGCGGCGGCGCGGCCTTAAGCGGGTGGTGCAAATGGGCTCCTGCGTGGTGCAGCGGCCCGATGGGGTATTTCTGTCGTCGGAGGTGCGCAGTGTCGAGGGCGATCTATACGGAATCACCAAGCGGTTGCAGGAAGAGGTCTGCCGTCAATTTTACGATGCCCACGGGGTGCGCAGCATTGTCTTCCGGCCTTGCAGTATTGGCGATAGTCGTCTGCTGATCAGTCGAGACGGCAATCCGGCCCGCGGCGGTATTGGTTGGGTTTGTCGCCACGATTTGGCTCAAGGTTGCCATTTGGCGCTGGAAAACGAGGCGGTCGATTTTGATATCATGCATGTGGCCAGCCATCCGGAGGCCGACAAATACTGCAATACGGCGCGGGCTCGGGAGGCGTTGGGGTTGCAGTACGAGGGGTTTTTTTCCGGATGAGTGAGGTGGTTTGCACCGCAGGTTTTGGGGGCTGCCGGCCTCTGGCGGTATGTGATGCCCGCTTGCGGCCTGCCCAGCCCCTCCCGGCTGCGCCGCCCGCCCGGCCTTCAGCTTCCCGGCCACCCTTCCCCCACATACCGCCGCCGGCCAACAGCCCCTAAAACCTGCGGTGAAACTTAAAAGAGAATGGGCCAGGGGTATTTTCGCAGGGCTGTCACCCTTCTAATGTCAACCGCCAGACATCGTTGACCACCGGCCAGGTATTGCCGGCCACCACCCACAGACTGCCGTCGAAAATATAGACGGTGGGCTCGTGGCGGGGGGCGAAGACCGGCTCGGAGACGAATTCGTTCCACTCGACGCCGTCCTCGGTATACCATACTTCGCTGAAATTTTTGTAGTTGACGTTGTCGTAGCCACCGATAATCCACAGTCGGCCGGCGTAGGGGCTGGCGATAAACCACATCCTCGGTATCCACGGAGCCTGTTCCAGCACGCAAGTCCAGTTGATCCCGTCGGGCGAAGACCAGACGTCGTTGTATGTCGTCATGGTGTCGTAGCCCTTTTCGGGCGGATCGTTGCGGCTTTCGATACGGCCGCCCAGTACCCAAAAGCGGCCGTTGTAATGGGTTACGGCGGCGGCACCCCGGTCGCCGTACGGGGCTCCGTCGGTGACACAGGTCCACTCGACGCCGTCGCTGCTATGCCATATCTGGGAGCCGGGGCCCACTTGCCACATTTTATCGTCGTGGACCAGCAATTCGCCATAGCCGGTTTGGGCAAAGGGTGTTTTCTCCAGGACTTGCGTCCAGTGTATCCCATCGGCCGAATTCCATACGCTGCCTTTGACGGCCCACAATTTGTCCTGGTACACGACCAATTCGCTGTAGCCGTCATAGGGCGTGCTGTCGCTGATCTGGGTCCAGGTGATACCGTCGGCCGAATTCCACAGGTCGCGCGTTAGGACATTGCCGTGGTAATAGGCGTTGCTGATCCACATGCGGTCTAGGAAGACCGCATCTTCGGCGGTATCGCGGGGACTAAAGGCGGTCTCCGGGGTCAGTTGGACCCAGGTGCCTTGGGGGGCGGGCTTGGCGGCCATGTGATCTCCTGTTGGCGGGGTGGCCTTTTAACCACTCACCAGCGATTCGGCGCCGTCGATCCAGACCTCGGTGCCGGTGATATGGCGGGCCTCGTCCGAGGCCAAGAAGGCGACCAGTTTGCCGATTTGCTCGGGGTCGCCGGGTTTGCCGCCGGTTAAGGGGATGGCGCCCAGGGGGAATTCGGTGGGGCGGGCGTTGATCGCGTCGAGATTGCGGCCAAAGGTATTGTCGCCTATTTCAGAGCTGAACCAGCCCGGGCAGATGATATTGACCCGGACGCCAGAGGGGCTGAGTTCAACGGCGAGTTTTTTGCCGAAGGTCACCTGGGCGGCCTTGGAGGCCGAGTATACCGATGAGCCGGCGATATTGAAGACGCGGGTTCCCTGTACGGATGAACAGATGGCGATCGAGCCGCGGGTTTTTTTCAGATGCGGGACGCTGTATTTGATGGTCAGGAAGGTACCCTTCAAGTTGATGTCGATGGTCTGGTCCCATTCTTCGGGGGTGATTTCTTCCACCGGGGCCCAGACGCCGTTGATGCCGGCGTTGGCAAAGACAATGTCGAGGCGGTCATAGGTGGCCACTAGCTTATCGACGGCGGCTTCCATTTGCTCGGGCTGCGAGACATCGGCGGTGAGGGCGGTGGCCTGGCCACCGGCAGCGCGGATTTCTTCGGCTACTTCTTCGATTTGTGTTGCGGTCCGGCTGAGGACGCCGAGGCGGGCGCCTTGGCGGGCCAGTTCTAGGGCGGTGGCTTTGCCCAGGCCGGAGCCGGCGCCGGTGACAAGGGCTACCTGGTCGTCGAATTTCATGGTTTCCTCATTTAGTTGGGAGAGAGTGGGCCGGCTCAAGGTCGGCGCGCTCGATATGGTAGGAACTTGGGCGACGATAAACTATATTTTCTCGTCGCCCGGTCAACCGATCTGCATTGGCCGTTGTGTGGGCTTTGGTCCATTATCGGGGATTTTTTATGAAACGCCTTTTCCTAGTTTGTTTTTTGCTCCTGACCCTGGCCGGGATAGCCACCTGGTTGACCGAGCCCGATATGGGCAGCGAAGTGCCGGTCATCTACTGGGCTACCGACCCCAATCCGGCGCGTATTGAACAGGTCGCCCAATTCCATCAGTGGTTGGTGCAAAACGGCCATACCACGCCCGAGGGTAAACCGGTGGTTGAATTGCGTCTGGAGACTGTTAGCGCCGACCGCAAAGGAGTGATCCAGGGCGTGTCGGGGGTGGCGGCCGATATTATGGATTGCAGCATTCCCTGGTATCAGTCAATTGGTCTGTTGGCCGATGTCACCGACGAGGCCAAGCGCTACGGTTTTGGCATCGATCAGACCTACAGCGCCCTCGAGCCCTTGCTCACAGTAGAGGGCCGCCAATACGGTTTCCCCTGCAATGTCAATGTGATGGGCCTGTGGGTCAATGTCGAGACGTTCGACCGCTTGGGGCTGGAACCGCCGCCAGCGCAATGGGATTTTGAGACCTTTGAAGAGATTGGCAAGGAATTCGTGCGGCGCGCCAATAAGCCCGGGGAAAGGCAGACGGTTTTCTTTTTAAACAATATCCAGCACGCCTATATGATCCGGGCTTTGCACCGCAGTCTGGGGGCCTCGGAATTCAACGAGACCATGACCAAGAGCGACCTCGATCACCCTGGCTATGCCGGGGCCCTGGCCAAAATACACCAGTGGACCTACGTCGACCATATCGCCGCCAGCGCCGCCGAGGAGTCGGCTTTTGCCGCCGAATCGGGTTATAGCGGGGCGGGTTTGGCTCTATTCAATCGCGGCAATTACGGCATGTACGTCATTGGCCGCTGGTGTCTGATTAGGCTGCGTCAATTTGACGAACCGCCGCGGGTATCGGTGAGCCATTTCCCATACGGCGAATTTCCCAATGCAATCATCGGCACCCGGGCGGCGGCGGTCTATGCCGGCTCCAAGCATGTCGAGAAAGCCAAGCTTTTTTTGGCCTATCTGGCCAGCCAGGCCTATAACGACCAGATTGTCACTTCGGCCGATGCGCTGCCGCCCAACCCGGCCTATACGCAGACAGAGACGTATTTGCGGCCGGCGCAGTATCCCAACGAATGGGGTGCCCACCAGGTGCCGGCCACCGGGGCCGAGACCATCGCCATTGCCTCTTCGGCCAGCCCTTTCGTGCCGGCGGCCACGGTGGACCGCTATAAGAAAATGGCCCTCGACAAGGTGATGGCCAATATCGTGACTCCGCAGGAGGCCGCCGCCGAGGCGGCCCAGCGCATCGATGCCGAGATTGAACTTACCCTCAAGGACAGTCCCAGCCTACGGCGCAAATACGGTGAATTGATCGCTTTGCAGGAAAAGATCGACCAGTACCGTCAGGAGGGGCGCAAAGTGCCTCTGGAATGGATTAAAAATCCGTTTCATCGGCGCTATTATATCCACCAAGGTTGGGCCGTAGAGGAGACTGCAGATGTTGACTAAGCAGCGGCGCGACCTATTAGTGGGCCTGGCTTTCCTGGCCCCCAATATCCTCGGTTTCCTCACCTTTACCCTAGGCCCCCTGGTCTTCAGCCTGTTCCTGGCTTTTACCAATTGGGATCTGCGTCTGCACAATATGTTTAAGGACGAGGCGTTGGAGATCGTATTCTTTGAGAATTTCACCCGCTTGTTCGACGACCCCGATTTCTGGAAATATCTGGGCAATACCCTCTTTTTGATGTTGGCGATCCCTTTTTCCATTGCCGGCAGCCTATTCGCCGCCATGTTGCTGAGCAAAGATATGCGCGGCAACGATTGGGTGTGGAAGCGGTTGATTGCCGCGGCGGGGCTGATTTTTGGGGTTGGCTGCCTGGTGTTGGTGGGGGCGGATGCCTCGGCGATTGTCGTGCTGGTTATCGGTCTGGCCGGATTGATCCTGGTCGGCGGGACTTTGGGGGGCACAACGGTCTACCGGACGCTGTTTTTTATGCCGCATTTTACCTCGGGCGTGGCCACGTTCATTCTGTGGAAGAAGCTCTACAATCCCAGTACCGGGCCGATCAGCAATTCCCTGCGGCCGCTCTTAGAAAGCGTCGAAGGGACGGTCGCCGGGCTGCCGGTGGCCGGGGTCCAGGGAGCGGCCTGGTTTTGCCTGTTGCTGCTGACAGGTTTGTTTGCCCTGGGCTTGGTCAAGCTTAAGGCGGCGTGGCAAGACGGGGAGTTGGGCTGGCTGGCCTTCCTGTTGTCGGTCGGCTTTCTCGGCCTGCCGCCGCTGGCTGCTTTGGCCTGGAGTTTTGACGGGCTCAGCGGTGGCCTGGTCGCCGGAACCGGATTGGCGGTTTTGGGGGTTGTCGTGGGTTCGATGGTCGTGCGCGGCCGGGACTATCCCTGTAGATCCGACGAAGGCTTGGGGAGCGGACTCATGCTGGGAGGGCTGCTGATGGTGGCGCAGTTCACCTGCCTGGGGCTGGGCAATGTTCTGTTCGGTTTGCCGGGGCTGGCCGCCGCCGGGCTCGAACCGCCCGAATGGCTCACCCAGTATAATTGGGCCAAGCCTTCCATTATGTTCATGGGGCTGTGGGCAGCCATCGGCTCCAACAATATGCTGCTTTATCTGGCTGGGCTGACCGGTATCCCCGGCGAATTATACGAGGCGGCCGATATCGATGGCGCCTCGCCCTTCCAGCGGTTTTGGTACGTGACCTGGCCGCAGCTGGCCCCGGTGACGTTTTTCATTGTCATCATGAGCGTTATCGGCGGCTTGCAGGGCGGTTTTGAAATGGCCCGCGTGATGACCGAAGGAGGGCCGGCCGGGTCTACTACGACGCTGAGTTATTTCGTCTATAACGAGGGGTTTTCCACCGGGCGCCTGGGCTATGCCGCCGGCATTTCCTGGGCCATGTTCGCCCTGGTTTTTGCCGTCACCTTGTTCAATTGGAAATTTGGCAACCGACAGGTGAATGACTGATATGAGTGAAACGCGTTCAACCCAGAACCGCAGCCGCGGCTTTTTGCGGCGCCAATTTTTTTCCACTGGTTTATTGCACCTGGTACTGACCGTCTTCAGCCTCAGTCTGGCCTTGCCTTTCGTGTGGATGGTGCTCACTGGCTTCAAGACCCTGGACGAAGTGGGCCTGGAAAGTTGGCTCCCCGATCGTTTCGTCTGGGCTAATTACGCCGATGTCTTCGAGACCGAGGGGATTCAGTTTGGCCGCTGGTATTGGAATAGTGTCTACGTGGCGGCCTTTGTCACCTTGTTGCAGGTCTTTACCAGTTCGCTGGCCGCTTTCAGTTTTGCCCGCTTGCAGTGGCGGGGGCGGGACAAGGTATTCCTGCTCTATCTGGGGACAATGATGTTGCCCTGGCTGGTGATGATGGTGCCCAATTACCAGTTGATGATAAAAATGGGTATAGTCGATACCTACGCCGGCCTGATTATACCGGCTTCCTTCAGCGCCTTCGGTACTTTTTTGCTGCGCCAGTTTATGCTGGGGATTCCGTCATCGCTGGACGAAGCCGCCGAAATAGACGGGGCCAACAAATGGCAATTGTATTGGGATGTTATTTTGCCGCTGGCCCGGCCCGGTCTTATCACGCTGTCGATTTTTACCTTTATCGGCAATTACCACAGCTTTTTCTGGCCCCTGGTAATGATGAAGAGCGTGCATCGTTATACCTTACCGGTGGGGTTGCTGTTTTTCGATTCGACCCAGGGCCAGCAGACCAATTTGCTGATGGCGGCCATCACCATGTCGGTGGTACCGATGATCGCCTTGTTTGTCGTTTTGCAGAAGCATCTGGTGAAGGGAATCCAGTTGGGGGCGGTCAAGGGCTGAGGCATTGGGCCAGAGGAGACAGACTATGATCGTGGTAACTGGAGCAGCAGGCCGCCTGGGAGGGCGGGTGGTGCAATGTTTGGTGGAACGGGGGTACGAAGTTTTGGGCACGGACCGGGTCCCCTGCCCGGAATCGCCGGCACCCTTTGTCCAGGCCGATTTATGCGATGTGGGCCAGGTCGACCGGCTCATGGCCGGAGCCCAGGCCTTGATTCACATGGGGGCCATTCCCGGACCCACGCCGGGGAGCCCGCATGAAGTCTTGCAAAATAACACCTTGAGCACCTTCAACGTTTTGTGGGCGGCGGCCCAGCGCAAATTGCGTCGGGTGGTATTTTCATCCAGTGCCTTTGGCATGGCTTTCGCCCACGATCCGCGGGCTTTTGTGCCGCTGTACCTGCCGCTCGACGAGGAGCATCCAATGATGCCCTTTGAGCCCTATGGTCTCACCAAGCAGCTGGGCGAGTGCATCGGCGAGATGGTGGCGCGCAGTGCGGCCACTTCGGTGGCCAGTCTGCGCTTTACGAATGTAGTGTCGCCGCAGGGGCAAGCCGAATTTCCGCTGCCCGCCCCTACGCCCGAGGCACCGACGACCCTGGTGATGTGGGCCTACGCTGATCCCCGCGATGTGGCCGTCGCCCACGTGTTGGCCTTAGAGGCCGACTTGCAAGGGCACGAGGCTTTTATGCTGGCCCAGCCGACCACCCGCTTTGCCGAGCCGACTCGCGAATTGATAAGACGCAATTTCGGCGCTCAGATCGAGATTCGTGGCCCCCTTGAGGGCAATGCCAGCGTTCTGGATACGAGCAAAGCGCAGCGCTTGCTGGGCTGGCAGCCGCGGCCCGGTTGGGGGCAAGGGGAAGAGGGGGGTGGATAGGGCCTACCCCTGATCGATGTCAGGGACGACAAGGCGTACACTGTTGCCTGGACCGATTTTAATTGGAGACAAAGAAAAGGATGCATACCACGACAGACGACCAACTCGCGGCTTTGTACCGACAACAGGGGTATATCGTCGTCCGCGGCCTATTCGCCCGGACCGAGGCCGAACAGGCCCGCCAGCACTATATGCACTTGCGCGAAAATGGCACCTATGCCCTTGACCACCAGGGGGTGGATAGCGCCGCCGACGACCCTATTATGCGCTATCCGCGCATGACCCACGTGCAGCGTTGGGATCCGGATTCCCTACAGTTATTGACCCAATCGCGGCTGGCTTATTGGCTGCGCCGCCTGATCGAGCAAGAGCCGTTTCTGGTGCAAGGGATGGTCTATTTTAAACCGCCTGGCTCCAGGGGGCAGGCATTGCACCAGGATCAGTTTTACCTGAAAGTGCAGCCGGGAACCTGTATGGCGGTATGGATCGCCCTGGAACGGGCCGATGAGGACAACGGCTGCCTACAGGTGGTTCGCGATAGCGGCGGCTTGCCCATATTGTGCACCCAACGGGCCGATACTACCCTCAGTTTTACCGATGTCGGCGTGCCGGTGCCCGAGGGGATGGAGACGGTGCCGCTGGTTATGGAGCCCGGCGACGCGGTCTTATTCAATGGCTCGTTGATCCACGGCAGCCAACCAAACCGGACGGCCGACCGCTTCCGCTGCGCCCTGACGGGACACTATGTGGCCGCCGGTAGCGACAAGGTGGCCGCCTATTACCAGCCGGCCCTGCGGATGGATGGGACAGAGGCGGGACTGGGAACTAGCGTTGGCGGCGGTCCCTGCGGGGTATGGGTGGACCGAGCCGGGGAACCCGTCGTTGAAATGGCGGCTGGCGGGATTTGGCGGGCTGAAATGCAGGGGATTGAAGCCGGCGATTGATCGCATGGTCCGCCAGCAAATGGTAGGGGCAGATATCTGCCAGGGTGCACTCGTCCCGGGCCAGCTGGTGTGCGGCGCAAGCGCCGACGTTGGTCGTGGTGCCAACCAATGCCGGAGCCGTCGAAATAGCCGATCACACCGTCGCCCCCTTGTGCAGTAGGGCATTCCAAGCAAGGTTGGCCACTTGACCGCATTCGGCTAAAAGTCCTTTATAGTGCGTTATCCTTCGCCTCCGGTCGCCGCTGGCGGCCACCGACCTGTAATGCCGGAGTATACTAATGCGAGCAGGACTGGCCGCATTGCTGCTGGCCTCGATATTGGTCGCCTGCAGCGACAAAGAGAATCCCGCCCAGAGCAAGACCGACCTGCTTGCGGATACCTGGGAATTGGCCTCCGCCCGGGAAGTGGGGGACGGCGATGTGATCTCCTTTTCCTATATATTCAGCCGCGATGGGGAGGTGCGCAACCGCATTGGCGGCCCTTTCCTGCGGCAATTGCGCGATATTGAGGCGGTGCAGCAGGCCCTTGAAGGGGAGGAGCTGGCCCAAGTTGACCTGATCGACGGCGGCTACATCAACTGGGTCGGCCGCTGGACGCTGCAGGGCGATTCCCTGACTGCGACCTACGACCGCCTTGTCGTCGAAGCCTTCGGGGATTTGCCGCTGATCGGCAGGGTGGCGGTGCCGGTTTTCGACCAGATGCTCGATCCTAGTGCTGAGACCCGCCTGGATTTCACCTGCAGTCTGGAGGGGGACCAACTGAGCCTGCGGGGTGAAGCGCTGAGCGCCGGGGTCGGCGGCGAAACGACCCAGGTCCCGGCCGCCGTGACCGGCCCCGCCGGCGAGGTTGTCCAACTGGTCGGCGACTTTTTGACCGAGGAGATCCGTAGTCAGGGGTTGGATACGCAGACCTTCGTGCGCGATTGACCGGCGGGTCTGTCCGAGTTGGTGTCCAGCTACCGATAGGCTCCCAGGGCAAAGCGCTCAATCATTAGCGCTAAAAAGTCAGCGGTGCTGAAAATTCAGCATTTCCAACCTCTTTTGTTTCCCCTTGTGATATAGCTTTGCAGCTCGTTGCACCCGAGTGCAGGCAAAGGGTACGATTCTTGCTGTTTCTTGCGAATGAATCCAATCGGCGCGGTGGAAGGTCCACAGCCGAAGGCACTTATCGAGGAGCATAAGCTATGCGCCCGAGCACCGTTTTATACGTGCTTATAAGCGTCTTCATGCTCTACGGCTGTGAACCACAGAAGCCAACGCAAATAGTGACCGTTGCGGCACAGCACGAAAACTTCCCTCTGATAGGCGCCCATAAACAAATAGCCTGTATATCATGTCATGTCGACGGTCATCTCGCCGATATGGACAGTACTTGCGCAACCTGTCATAGGGCCGACTTTAGCGCCAGTAAAATACCGATTCACGATCAAGTAGGGGCGCGTTTTGATTGCGATCTTTGCCATACAATAATCGCCTGGCCCGATTCCGCCTTCGACCACAACGGCCTTGATTTTGATTTGAGCGGGGCCCACCAGGCACTTGACTGCCTCGCCTGCCACACCGGGGCAGACGTTGGCCGGACTCCAGTATTTGCCGGTCTGGCCACCGACTGTATTGACTGTCATCGCGACGACTACAACGGGGTGGACGAGCCCAATCACGTCGATTTGGCTTATCCCACTGACTGCCTCGCCTGCCATACGGATGTGGCCTGGGCGCCGGTGGCCTTTGATCACAGTCAGTTCGACTTTACCCTCAACGGGGCGCACGAATCGGTGGCCTGCGCGGCGTGCCATATCGACGGGGTCTACGAGGGGACGCCCACCGATTGCATCGATTGCCACCAGGATGATTTTACCAGCGCGGTGGCCCCGCCTCACGTTGAACCGAGCTTTGCGCAAAATTGTCTCGAATGTCACACGGAAGTGGCGTGGACGCCGTCCTTTTTCGATCATGCCACGACCGGTTTTCAACTCAACGGCGCCCACGTGGCCACCGATTGCATCGATTGCCATAGCAATGGGAATTATATCGATACGCCGACCGATTGTATCGATTGCCATCAGGCGGATTACGATGGAGTGGAGGAGCCAGACCATGTAGCTCAGGGCTTCCCGACTGACTGCCTCGACTGTCACACGGAAGTGGCCTGGACCCCGGCGGCCTTTGACCACAGTCAATTCGATTTTGCTCTCAACGGGGCGCACGAATTGGTGGCCTGCGCGGCGTGCCACATTGACGGCGTCTACGAGGGGACCCCCACCGATTGCATCGATTGCCACCAGGACGACTTCACCGCAGCGGTGGCCCCGCCCCACGTCGAGCCGAGCTTTGCGCAGAACTGTCTTGAATGCCACACAGAAGTGGCGTGGACGCCGTCCTTTTTCGACCACGCCACGACCGGTTTTCAACTCAACGGCGCCCATGTGGCCACCGATTGCGTCGATTGCCATAGCAATGGGGATTACATCGACACCCCGACCGATTGTTTTTCGTGCCATGCCGCCGATGAGCCGCGGGACCATTTTGGGCCCGACTGTGCGGCTTGCCACACCGAAACGGCCTGGGAACCGTCGATCTTTAACCACGAAAACTTCTTCCCCATTTCGAGAGGGAATCACAGCCGCTATAGAAACGATTGCACGGCCTGCCATATCGAGCCGCCGTCTTATAATACCTTCTCGTGCATAGACTGCCACGATGGCGAGCATCAGCGAGGCGATATGGACGACGAACACGACGATGTCAGGGGGTACAGGTACGAATCGGCCGCGTGCTTGGATTGCCATCCGGACGGCGACGAATAAAAATCCCTGCCCCGATAAAAACAATGAGCCAAGCCCAGCAGAGCAAACAAGATCCCAAGGCCCAACAGCGCCATTTTCCAAGACTCACCGTCGTCCTAGTGCTAGTCATAGGAGCCGGACTGTGGTATTACGGGGCGCCCTATTATTTACTGCCCTTTGCCGAGCGCCCCGATTCGGCTTTGCACCAACTATTGGCCCCTTCTGCGCCTGTCGGCCGTTGGCTGGGTATTATCGGCACGCTGATGATGGCCAGTATCTTGCTCTATTCGCTGCGCAAAAAGATCCGTTTGCTGAATCGGCTGGGAAATATTCGCCTGTGGTTGTCGGTGCATATTTTCATGGGGCTGATGGGGCCCGTATTGATCACGTTTCACACCGGTTTCAAGCTGGGGGGCATCGTCTCTATTGCCTATTGGAGCATGGTTATCACCATGGTGAGCGGCATTTTCGGGCGCTATATCTACATTCAGATTCCCCGCGACACAGCGGGTGAACGCCTGTCCCGGGGCAACCTGACAAAGGAAGTGCAGGGGTTGGACACCGAATTGGCCGGCCTTTTGGCAGAATACCCCCAGGCTAGGGAACGAATCCAACGGTTAGCGGCTGGGCAGGGCGAAGGTGCAGCGGGCGGTTTAAAAGCGATCGTGGCTCTATTGCAACAGGACCTGGAGCGGTGGGGGCAGTTGCGCGGCTTGCGCAAAATTCTGCGCAAAGATACAGATCTAACGCACCGACAAATTCGCGCCGTGAGTGGTCTGGTAAAGCGCCAGGCGGTGTTGGCGCGGCGCCTGGCAATGGTTGATACTATGGAAGATGTATTTCACCATTGGCACGTCCTGCACCGACCTTTCGTGTGGATCATGTTTACCGTTGTCGCTCTCCACATCGGAGTGGCGATCGTATTCGGCTACGCCGTCTGAGCTATGGATAACCTGGTCATTATCGCGGTGACGCTTTTGCTTGGGCTTGTCTTCGTCGTGCCCTATATCCGCAAGGTGCGGCAACGGGAACGGCGCAATAAGGAGAAGCTGGCAGCTGCAGAATCCGCCGGTCTCAACGAGCCGCCCTCGCTGCATCCAAAGATCGATCCGCGCTACTGCATTGGCTGCAATGCCTGCGTCGTCGCCTGTCCCGAAAAGGATATCCTGGGATTGGTCAACGGCAAAGCCGCCCTGATAAACGCGTCGCGCTGTGTCGGCCACGGCATGTGCGCGGCGGCCTGTCCAGTGGATGCCATCGACCTGGTCTTTGGCACGGCGGAGCGCGGCGTCGACATCCCCCATGTTCAAGGCAATTTTGAAACCAATGTGGCGGGTATCTACATTGTCGGCGAGTTGGGCGGGATGGGCCTGATCCGCAATGCCTTCCGCCAGGGTAGGCAAGCGGTCGAGGACATCGCCAAGAACTTGCGCTCCGAGGCGGCCGACATCTACGATTTGCTCATTGTCGGGGCCGGACCCGGAGGCATTGCCGCCTCTCTGACGGCCATGGAGCTGAAGCTAAATTTTATCACCATAGAACAGGAGGGGCCCGGTGGCGCGGCGCGGCACTATCCGCGCCAGAAACTGGTCATGACCCAACCTATGGAGATTCCGCTCTACGGCCAGGTCGATATCCGGCAGATAAGCAAGGAAGAACTGCTCGAACTCTGGGAGCAGGTGCTGGCAAAGACGGGGTTGCAGATTCAAACGGGGGAGAAAGTAGAGGCGGTCAACTCGGAAAACGGGCTCTACCGCGTAAAAACCAGCGCCGGGGAATATCTGACCCAACGGGTGGTACTGGCCATTGGTCGCAGAGGTATCCCGAGGAAGCTGGGCGTGCCGGGAGAGGATTCGGCCAAGGTGGCGTACGCGCTGCTCGAACCCGAGCAATTCAACGACAGCCGCATTCTGGTGGTGGGCGGGGGCAATAGCGCCTTGGAAGCGGCCTGGGCTCTGGTGCGCCAGGGGCGGGGCAATACCGTGACGCTGTCGTACCGCGGCGAAGCCTTTGCCCGGGCCCAGGAAGAGAATCGCGCCCGCATCGAGGAATTGGCCGAAGGAGGCGATTTACAGGTATTGTTCAAATCCAATGTCCAGACTATCGGCCAGGACCAAGTGGATATCGACATCGATGGGGAGTTGGAGACCTTGCCCAACGATTTTGTCTTTGTCTTTGCCGGCGGCGAATTGCCCACCGAACTTATGCGCACTATGGGTATTGCCATTGAGCGCAAATTCGGGGAAGCCTAATCCTATGCACGGTGCTCTACTCGGATTGTTTTTGCTGCTCTGGGTCCATGGCGCGGCGGAAGCGCAACTGATCTCGCCCGGCAAATTGGCCCAGGACCACGCCGAGCTGGAGGGCTTTACCAACTGTACGCAATGCCATACGCTGGGAGAGAAGGTGCCCGACGGCAAATGTCTGGCTTGCCATGAAACCCTGGCCGCCCGCATAGAGGCCGAAAAAGGCTACCACGCCACGTTTACCCAGACCTGTGTCGAATGCCATAGCGACCACCGCGGCAGGGATTACCAGCTCATCCGCTGGGAGCCCGAAGAATTCGACCACGAGCTGGCGGGGTATCCCTTGGAAGAGGCCCATGCCGACTTGGAATGCAAGCAATGCCATACGACCGAGAGTTTTCTCGGGCTGTCCCAGGATTGTCTGTCGTGCCACGAGGACGAGCACAGCGGCCAACTGAGCACCAACTGCCTGGACTGCCATACCTTTGTCGATTGGCAGCCGGTTAAATTCGACCACGAACAGGCGGACTTCAAACTGCGGGGTAAGCACGTGGAGCTCGACTGCGCCCAATGCCATCCGGACGGGCTTTTCAAGGGCATCGAATTTGCCCAATGCAGCGATTGCCACGAGGACCAGCACCGGGGCCAATTCGCCGCCGATTGCACCTCCTGCCACGGCGTCGATGGATGGGTACCCTCCTTTTTCGACCACGAAACGGCGCGGTTTAAACTGCGGGGCAAGCACGTCGAGGTGGACTGCCAACAATGCCACCAGGGGGGGCTCTACAGACCTCTGGATTTTCAAGATTGCTCCGCCTGCCACCAGGATATCCATCAACCTAGCCTGGGCACTGATTGCCAACGCTGCCATACGGTCTCGGGGTGGACGGAAGCTTCTGACTTTTTCGACCACCAGACGACCCAGTTTCCCCTGGAAGGGGCGCATCAGCAGGTCAATTGCGAGCAATGCCATCAGCAACACGTATTCAGGGGGACGCCCTTCGCCGAATGCCGCGATTGCCACGAAGACTACCACGAGGGGCAGTTCACCCAGGACTGCGCTTCATGCCATGAGGTGGCTCAATGGGTGCCCTCCTTTTTCGACCACGAGCAATCTCGTTTTAAATTGCGCGGCGGGCACGTGGGGCTCGACTGTGTCCAATGTCATTCCGAGGGCCACTACAAACCCATGGAAACCGCCTGTATGGCTTGTCATACTGGGCCCCACCAAGGCCAGTTTGCCGATGATTGCAGCGCTTGCCACACTGTTGAGCTATGGGAGGTGGCTGATTTTGATCACGACCGCACCGCATTCAGGCTGGAGGGGGCGCACGCCGGAGTCGCCTGCGAAAAATGCCACGCACTCGAAACGGCCAGCGACGGCAGCGGTTTCCGCCGTTTTAAACCGCTGGCGATGGAATGCCAAGATTGTCACCAGTAATTAAAAGTTGCCTGGCGGCCGTCTGTCTCATCCTGGGGGGCGGGCTGGTCGCGCCGTCCTATGGGCAGACCCAATCGCCCCACCAGGAGATGGACCTGGCCTGCAGCGCCTGCCACACCACGGCCGGTTGGCGGGACATTCGCTTCGACCACGAGGAAACCGGTTTTCCCCTTCTTGACCGGCATGCCGAGCAGGGCTGTCTGGACTGCCACCGGGTAGAAGATTTTACCCTGGCAAGTCCTGCTTGCAGCGCTTGCCATTTGGACCACCACCAGGGGGCCCTGGAGCCTCAGTGCGGCGACTGTCACGACACCGTAGCTTGGAATCCATCCGCCTTTGTCCACGATATGACCGCCTTTCCCCTGTGGGGGGCGCACCAGGCCGTCGACTGCGTCCAGTGCCACGCCAATGAAGTAACCTTCCAGTTTGGCCAGGAAGCGGAGACCTGTTTCGATTGCCACGCGGTGGATTTTGCCCGTCCCCAAGCCGCCGTGCACCTCCAGGCCGCCACCGATTGCGAGACCTGCCATACCCAGGACCAGTGGCGCGGCGGCCACGACCCGGCCGCCTTTGAGATTCGCTTTGGCCCCCACGAGGTGTCCTGCAGTCGCTGCCATAAATTCGGCGACGATTATATGAGCTACACCTGCGCCGACTGCCACGAATTTCCCCTTGATGAAGAAGAGCATCGGGGCATTGATGCCCAGGATGCCCGCTGTATGGATTGCCACACTGAAAACGAGGTCGGCGATTTTGAAGCCGAAGACTAAAAGAGCGATTATAGGCCTGGCAGTGGGGCTGTGCTGCGCTCTCTATCCCAGCGGACTAACGGCTCAATCCGGGATTGAGGGGCGGGTCGGCGTTGGCTGGGATATGTATACGCGCGCCAATAGCGCCCGGGCCGATTACCAGGCGTTGCGGGCTTTTATGCGCTTATCGACGGCAGAGAGCGGCCGTTTTGGGTCGCGCTTCCATCTCGATGCGCGCGCCAAGAAAGGCTTTGACGAGCGCGTTCGGGATACAGATAACCCCTTTGCCGATAGAGGCCAGATTCAGCGGGCGTATATGGAAGCTAACGGACCGGGCGGATCGCGTCTGTTTATCGGCCGGCACCCCACGCCTTTGCGGGGCATTGGCAGCTATGCGGTAGACGGCCTTTCCCTGCAGCGGGCGACAAAAACGTGGAGCGCCCGGATCTCGGGTGGTTTCCAGGCGGCCTTCTGGAAACCCAATGCCCCTTTCGATCCAGACGGGCAGCAATGGGGCGGGGAGCTCGAATGGCATCCTGCGACCAAGCCCCTACAGCTGCAATCGGCTTTTCTGCGCGATAGCGATACCCAGGGCCGGAGTCGCCTGCGCATGGGCCTGGGCGGAGCCTGGAAAATTACCCGGGCCATGGACAGCCGTGCCCGGATTGAAATGGATCCGCAGGAGGGCCAGTTATTGTTCAGTCGACTGCAAGCCTTGTATCGTCCGGGGCGGCGGACGCTTATACGTTTGAGCTACTGGCAGCGGCTGGCGACTTCTTATCCCGTTTTCGAGGATGCCGCGCCGCTGTACGGAGACCGGCTACACGCGTTTAATTTGTCGGCCGCTTGGCGCCGGCCGGGACTTGTGTCAGGGCGCCTATATATGCGCTATTCGTTTGGGGCCAGGGAGCTGAGGAGTCAACGGCTGCAGGTTATTTGGCACCGTCTGCCTTTTACAGGCTTGCGACTGCAAGTCAATGCCCGGGACAGCTGGAGCCCATGGCGCCGGATAGAGCAGGGTGACCTGTCGGTGATGGGCACTGGGCCCAAACGGCTCCACTTCTCCCTGGGGGTGAAGCAGAGTTTCTTCAAATGGAATACTTCGCGCCAACAGCAGTGGAGGGGACGCACCAGGCCCCATATTCAGGTGCGCTATGCGGCCCGGGCGGGATGGAGCACGCAGATTAAACTAGAAGAGACAATCGACGAATTCGAGCACCTGCGGACCAGGGTGGCGGTGAATTTGTCCTATCGTTTGTAAAATAATCTCAAGTACTGATGGCTGGGTGCCCAGCGGTATTTTTTCGGAGAACCAGTAAAAATATCCAGCACAATTTGGAGTCAATCCGGTATAAATCAGTCGACAAATAAGAGGGGCAGATGCCTTATAATCGCAATCGCCTGTGCGGCGATAAAGAGGTGGCGGGATGAGTCCATATATACGGAATGGCTTATGTCTTTTGCTATTGGCCGTTTTCGGCTGCAGCCAAAACGAGAGCGACAAGCAATCTGATGAGGCGATAAAGGGGCCGGGCTTGGCGCAGTTGGATGCTGTGCGTAAAATGCGCTCTGCACAGGGGGGCAGAGAGAGCCTGGGCGGGATAAGTGTGGCCGTACCCGATGGCTGGAGAACAGTGGACCCCTCCAGCAGCATGCGCGTGGCCGAGTACCATATGTCGGGGGCCCGGCCTCAGGATAAGGATGCGACGCTGGCCGTCTTTGCCGGCAATATGGGCTCCGTTGAAGCCAACGTGGAGCGGTGGTTCGGGCAATTCACTCGACCGGGCGGGGCGGCTGAGAGCCCCCGGCGTTGGCAACAGCAAGTGGATGGTATGGAGGCGACGCTGGTCGATATCCGCGGCACCTATTCACCGGGAATGGGCCGGGGGACGGACGCGGCCCCGGCGCCCGATTACAGGATGCTGGGGGCCATCGTCTCCACGGGCCGCACATCTTTCTATTTCAAACTCGTTGGGCCCAGGGATACTGTGGCATTGTGGGTGCCAATTTTTAAAGAGTTCATCGGTGGCATAAAAAAAGAGTAGAGACGAACAAATATATGACTCTTGAATGCAGCTCCACCACCTTCCGCCAGCGCCGGGCCATCTGCCTGCAAAGCGATACTTTCCAAGTAGTGGCATTGACCGGAGGGGGCCATCTGGCCAGTATGCGTCTGGCCGATATCGATGTCAACCCCCTCTGGGAGCCGCCGTGGCCGGGGATAGAGCCGGAAGACTACGATCCGGACAAACACCTCGATATCTACGGTCCGGGCGAGGGCCGCTTGCTGGCCTCGCTAGCAGGTCATTCGCTCTGTCTCAACCATTTTGGCGATTTGTCCGCCGCCGAGATAGAGGCCAACGGCTATTTTCACGGCGAAGCGTCGAATCTGCCCTGGACCGTTTTCGACCAGGGGGCCGATGCCAATGAAGCACGGCTCGATTATGGGCTGGAGTTGCCCGAGGCGCAGATGCGCTTTGGCCGCACGCTGCGGATTTGCCAAGGGGAATCGACGCTGTATATAAAAGAGTGCACCACCAACCTGAAGCGATCCGACGCACCCTTTTGCTGTCAGCAGCACGTCACCCTGGGGCCGCCCTTTGTCGAGCCTGGCGTCACCCGTCTCGACCTGCCGGCAAAGCGGGGGCAGACCAATCCTGTGTCCCTGGGCAGCGCCGACCCCTTGGCACCGGATCAATCGTTCACTTGGCCCGATGCCCCCTTGCAGGGTGGCGGGCAGCGCGACTTGCGCAAGTATCCGGAGGGCCGCTCTGCCTCGGTGGTCACGACTTTGTTGGAAGCGGATGAGGTGTACGCCTATACCGCCGTTGCAAACCCGCGACTTGGATTGCTGTTGGTCTACGTCTTTCCGCGCCAGATTTTTCCGTGGACGACGCTGTGGGTTGAAAACGAGGCAACCCAGGAGCTGCCCTACAACGGCAGGACTACGACATGGGGTGTGGAGTTTGGGGCGGTGGCGCTGCCGTTGCACTATATGCAGACGTTGGCCGCTGGCCCTCTCTTTGGCGTGCCCCGGTTTGGGACGTTGCCGGCCGGAAATACGATTGCAGTCAACTACCAAGCTCATCTGCTGAAAATTCCGCCCGATTGGCAGGGAGTAGAACGCATTGAGCACAAGAGTGGGGAAACCGTCGTCTATGAGACGGGGTCGACGCGCAAGGTTGGCACCCCTTCCGACTGGCAGGTATCGATGTGTACGGAGAGGTAGGTCCCTTGGGCAGAAGGATCTTCTCCGTCATTCCATACGAATACTCCAACGGGCCTTGTAGAAGTGTTCATTGGGAACAAAGTAAGTAGCTTCTGGATTGAGAAAACGAAGAGTTTCCGTCCACCAGGTTTCGTTGGTTCCTTGAACATAGACGGTTTGCTTGGTTTTCGGGTGTTGACTAATGCATTTCACCCGCATCTGATCGGCCAAATCAGGATGGGCCGATAACGTTCTTTTATCGCGGTCGAGCAGCCAGCAGTGTTTACCGGTCGAAACACTTAAATAAGAGTCAGAAACAGGATACAGATCGTGCCCGCCGCTCTCGGGCAAAACGACGGTGGCAATTTGATCGAGCTCTGGTGCCGTCGTCTGCCAATTCACGACTGTATAAACCTTAATCTCGCCACTGGCCAAAGCCCATACTTGTTGCCTGTGATCATCCCATACAACGCCATGGGCCCAAGATAATGTGTCGTGCCATAGAGGCCGGTCGGATTGATTCAAATCAAACAGGATGAGTCGGTCACCCTGACCCGCTGGATCGTGTGAGGCTGCCACCGCGACGCGATTATCGGGCAAGATATCTGCCGAATGGGCATTGGCAGCCCTACCATAAAACAGGACCTGATTCTGCCGACGGTCTACATAAGCCACTGCACCACCGGATGAAGTGATCAATACTTTGTTGCCACCATCGAAGGGCTTGCATTCATCGGTGGTTTTGAAAAGAGGCTTAAACGAATCGGGCAAATCCGCACAGGCTTCGGCTTTCCAACTCCATACCTTCTTGGGCTGGCCGTTATCCCGTTGGTTAAAATCGAGAATAAATACCTCGTCCCAACCGCAGACGATAAGCTCGTGATTATCGGTCATGATAGTTCCTTGTATAAATTGGCAGTACTGGCGCTCGGATATTTAGTGCTAGTTCCCTCTGAGAGCGGGCAAAGATATCCGCACAATTTGCAGTCAATCGGGTATTATCCAGGTAAAGTCAGCCCCCCATGGTCTAACGGCCCAGCCGGTCCAGGACATTTCGGGTGATTTGCGCCACTGCCCCGCCGTTGCGGTAGAGGCCGTGGGCCCACTCGATGGTTGCGGCGGTGAAAACCGTCCCTTTGAACTGGGTTTCGTTGATGGCCACGGTGCTGTAGAATTGTTCCTGGTCGATGCCCAGGTCGCGGTTGAGCCCGGCGTCGGCGGCGTCGGCCAGGGCGATTATCTGGTAGTGTGGGCTAATGCCGTCGAGACCGGTGAAACGGGCTTTGCCGTCGCTAAATTCCAAATCACCGCCGTCGCATTCTACCCCGACGATAGAGTCGGCTCGGCCAAATTCGTCCCCTTGCCCCAGACCCGTGCCGGCAAAGGCCCAGTGGTCGGGCTCGGTGACGCGGAAAAAGCCGTATTCTCCGGAAGTAGGGGCGATGAATTCCCCGGGGGTGCTGCTCTTGGCGTTGACGCAGGCGGTATAGGATACGCCGATGGTCCGCTGGCGCATATGCTCTAGGGCGCAGAGGAAGGACGTGCCGGGCTCGGCAGGCGTTCCAAGGGGATGTTCTTTGTAGCGCGTCTTGGCGCAATAGAGTTGACGGCCGTCGTTTCTTGTTTCGCTCAAATGCCAGAAGGAATTGCCGGCGAATACCAGCAGGTTGCCGCCGCCGGCGACGAAACGCTGCAGTTGCTGACACTCGCTGCGGCTGGTGTATTCGCCGTGGCCAATGCGCAAATGGGCCCGATAGTTGTCCAGCAGATCCGCTTCGGCGTCGTGGTCGGCATTGGTACAATAGTCCACGGCGTAGCCCTCGGCATCGAGCCAGGAGGTGAAAAACTGGTCCCAGGCGTAGAAGCCGCCCATGATATCAGGGGGTAGGGGGCGTTCAAAGCTGACTAGCTCGCTGTGGCGTCGGTCGGTCGAAATATAGGGGAAGAAGCATTTGCCGCCGACCGTATTGTAGGCGGCGTAGGTATTGGTCTCGATGGTCAGGAGAAGGGGGGCGCTGGGGTGCTTCGGACGCACCACGAAGAGGATTTCTCGCATACCCTGCCCGGTGGCAAAGCTGGCGATGTATACCCCACTCGGCCAATCGAGGGGTATGTCAAAGGTCAGTGTTTCCGACCAGTCGAAGCCGTTCTGGTAGCCCAATTCCGGAACCGGCTGCAGTTGGCCCTGCAGATCATTGATTTCCTTTACCAAGGCGCGTTTGGCGCCCTCGCGGAAGACGAAGATATCGTAGTAAGATCTGGAATTGGATATATGGAATACGACTTGCTCGCCCTGGCGCACGCTTTGGGGCGTGGCATAACCGCCTTCGCGCAATTTCCAGTACCGAGACGCGTCCTGCTCGTAGTGGGCAAAAATATGTTCCCTTTTCATGCTACAACACTTGCGCAATCTTGATCTGCAAACCGTCCGGAGCCTGCAAGGTAAAGGCGCTATGTCGTACACCGGGCAGAGGGGATTGCTCTGTCGGCGGCCCATCGAGTGCAACGCCGTTGTCCCGCAGCTCTCCGAAGGTCCGGTCGATATCGTCGCTGATAAAACCCAACTGGCGTATAATACCCGGTGCAACCGGTGCTTGCGTGTCGTATACGGCCAGTTCAATATCGGTTCCGCCCACGGCAAAGGCGCTCTGGGCAAAGCCGGGGACTACCGCCTGGCCCTGTTCCCGGGTGGTGCTGTGGAAGAATTCCTCCAAGCCCAATTGACGACGGTAAAAGTCCCTGGTGCGGGCAAAGTCCGTACAGTAGGTGGAAATGTGGTCGATGCCGCCAAATGGGGGCGATAGGGTCGAAGCGCTGGCCATGGCGTGCTTGGCGTCCTGGCGCGTCTGGAGGTGGGGGCGCGGGTCGATGGTCTGGGACAATTGCACGGCGAAGCCGTCCGGGTCGACCAGGGTGGCCAGGGCCCGCTGCATATTGCGATGGCCCGGGGCTGTAGCCGCCGGGGCGGAGAGAAAATCCACATCTCTTTCTTTGAGTGCGGTGTAGGCCCGCTCCAGATCGTCGACGTAAAAGGCCAGGTGGTCAACCACTGGGCGGGTAGCCGCCGAATTCAAATCGCCGGTAGATTTCTGGCGCAGCTCTATAATGGACGGGCCGATCCCGAACAGATACTGCTGCGAATTGGCCCCATCCTCAGCGCCCAGTTGCGCCAGGCCGAGCCCCTGTCCGTAGTGCGCCCGGCAGGCGGACAGATTGGTTACGGCCATGACTATATGGCCCACTCCTGTAAGCATATTCAGCCTCCATGGGGAAACGCTTGACCAGACGGTTATAATGCCACTTAATAAAGCCTGTAGCAACGGCTGTCAACGCAGCGAATTTGATCACCTATAGGGAAGAGCCTGGCGAATATGGATATCCGTCCGACCAACGCCTGTTTAGGAGCCGTTGTCCACGATCTTGATGTGCGCGATCTCTCCGCCGGGGCCTTTGCCGAATTAGAGGAGGCCTGGCATCACTACGGGGTGTTGGTGATGCCTGGGCAAGATCTCGACGACGAGGCCCATATCGCCTTCAGTCGCCGCTTTGGGCAACTGGAGAAATTGCAGACGGCGGCGGTGGAAGGGGCGCGGCCGGAAATTTTTGCGGCTTCAAATGTGGGGCCCGATGGCCGCATCGATCCGGTGGGCAGTTCGCGCTATTTAAACAATAAGGGCAATCGCATCTGGCATACCGACAGTTCCTTTAAAAGCAATCCGGCCAAGGCTTCGCTGTTGCGCGCCGTGGCGGTGTCGGGGACGGGCGGGGAAACTGAATTTGCCGATATGCGGGCGGCTTACGAGGCATTAGACGAAGAGCAGAAAGAGTGGCTGGCCGACAAGCGGGCGGTGCACAGCTTCCGCTATAGTCAGGGGCAGGTCGGCGGGCTTGATATGTTGTCCGACGAAGAGCTGGACGCTATTCCTCCGGTCGAGCACCCCGTTGTTTCGACGCATCCACACAGCGGCCGCAAAAGTCTGTTTATCGGGCGCCACGCCAGTCATATAGTGGGCGAGGATATTGAGACAAGCCGGGCCCTGCTGGAGACTCTTTGCACCCAGGCCTGTCAGGGTGATAGGGTGTTCCGGCACCAGTGGCGGGTCTGCGATCTGGTTATCTGGGATAACCGCTGTGTGCTGCATCGCGGGCTTTCGTACCCGGCCGATGAGCCCCGCATTATGTGCCGGACGACGGTGGCGGGTGACCAGGCCGATAATAAATGGGCCCTCGGCCAAGTATAGAAAGGACATTTTATGACCGCTTTTCAAGAGCGTATCCAAGGCAGTGTACCCGCTCTGTTGACCCCGCTGAAGGAAGATTTCGCCGTCGATACGGGGGCTATGCGCCGCAGTGCCCGCCGTTTGCTCGACAACGGTTGCCAGGGCCTGGTGGTGGTGGGGACTTCCGGGGAATTTGCCGGTATTGACGAAGGCCAGCGCGAATTGGCCATTCAGGCCGTGGTCGAAGAGGCCGCCGGGCAGGTCCCGGTGCTGGTGGGTTGCGGCCAGCCCAATGTCCAGCGCACTCACCGGGAGGCACACAGCGCCGCCGATCTGGGCGCCGATGGCTTGCTGGTCAATCCGCCTTTCTATTTTCCTATGACCCAGGACGAAGTGGTGCGTTTTTTCGCCGATCTGGTCGGGGCTGCGTCGCTGTCCGTATTGCTCTACAATATCCCCGGTATGACCGGCGTTGCGGTAGAGCCGGCCACCATTCCGCGGCTGCGGGACGTGGGCGTGCAAGGGGTTAAGGATAGTTCAGGCAGTCCGGCTAATACTCTGGCCTACCTGGCGGCTTTGGATGGCGATAGCGATTTTCGCGTCGTTGTCGGCGGCGAGTCCTTCTTCCTGCAATTGCTCGACGCCGGGGTCTGCGCCACTACCGGGCTATTGGCCAATATCGTGCCGCAACTGACCGTGGCCATCCACCGAGCCTGGCTAGAGGGCGATTACCCGGCGGCTTTTGCGGCCCAGCGCCGGGCCAATGAATTTGCCGCTGCCTTTCGCCCTTTGAACAGTTTTTTTCACGCCACCGGCAAGGCGGTGCTGAGCCGGCTGGAGTTGATGGAAAAATGGGTCGCCCCGCCCAAGACCCCGCTTACCGACGCCGAGGCCGATGGCGCTTTTGCGACGCTGAAGGAATTCCTGCCGGAATTCGACCAGACCTGATAGAGGAGATAGTCCCATGGACCACCGCGATTTTGCCCTTACCGACCAGCAGATCCAGTATTTCCACACCTTTGGTTATCTCGGTTTTTCCGGCCTTTTGGACGACCGCAGCGACGAAATTATCGCTGCGTTCGAGGCGCTGTGGGCCGCCCATGGCGGCGGCCATAACGGCCAACCCCACGACGGCCAGGCGCGCTCTTGTATTGTCCCCTTTATCGACCGGAGCGAGGTTTTGTCCTCGCTCCTGGACGATCCGCGTATCTTGGCCATCGCCAAGACGCTGTTGGGCGACGATTTCAACTATATGGGCAGCGACGGCAATTACTACGTCGGTGATACCCAGTGGCATTCCGACGGCGGCCACGCCGCCAATGCGCCGCGTCATCTCAAAATGGCGTTCTATCTCGACCCGCTCAGCCGCGATACCGGCGCCCTCAGGGTGATTCCCGGTTCGCACCTCAAGGGCGAAGGCTACGCCGACGATTTGCAGGAGCGCATCCGCGACAGCGCCCAGGAATGGGGTGTAGAAGGCCCGGATGTGCCGGCTGTGGCCCTGGAGACACGGCCGGGCGATCTGGTCTGCTTTAACCACAATACCAAGCACGCCGCCTTTGGCGGCAATCAGCGCCGCCGCATGTTCACGATGAATCTGTGCCAGCGCTACCCCGAAGACCGGCTTGAAGATCTGCGCCAATATATCGCCGGTTCGGCGCGCTTTTGGTACGAGCACAAATACGGCGAGCAAATGGTCAATACGGCTGGGCCCGAGCGCATGCGCCATCTCGAACAACCCATGGCCAACGACGGCCATCTGGCCGAATTGGCCCGCAAGGCGCGCTCCGAAATGGCTGAGCCGTCGCGCGGTTGAGGGGCTATAGAAAAAGCCCGCACGGCCGTGGCACTGGCTTGTCTTGGGCCCGCAGACTGGTGCTGGATGCTGAGACCTGGGCTGCGGGCCACTGCCGATGTCCTTAGGTGCCGCCCTAAATCCTTTCCGTCTGCGGGAATTCAACCGCAATGTGCGTCTGTTCTTTTTTTACGGCATTTCGATCAATGCCGGAATGGCGCTTTTTCAGCTGCTGTTCAATCTCTATCTGTTGCGTCTGAGTTTCCAGGAGGATTTCATCGGCCAGGTGGCCGGAATGGCGCCCCTCGCCACGGGCCTGCTGGCCTTGCCTACCGGCCTATTGAGTGATCGTTTGGGCCGCAAACCCTTCCTGGTCGGCTCGTGTCTGCTGCTGGCCTTCTCGCAAGTGGGGCTGTGTCTGGCCGCAGCTCCTGGGCCGCTGTTATTGTTCTCCTTTATCGGCGGTATCGGTTCGGCCTTTATTTGGGTTAACCACGTCCCCTTTCTCTCCGACAATGCCCAGCCTTCGCGCCGGGCCGAGGCCTTGGTCCTGTGGTCGGCGTTGCAGGTGGTGGTGCGCATGGTGTTGAGTATGGCCGGTGGTTTCATGCCCAGCGCTCTGGCCTATTTTTTGGGCACTTCGACCCAAATGCCCGAGCCTTTTCGCTATGCGCTGCTGTTGGGGGCGCTATTGTCGCTGGTCGCCATTTTGCCGTTGCTGGCCGTTCCCGGTCGGGCGCAGGAGGGGGCTGCGGCTCCTGCGGATACGGATTCTGGCGGCGGGGAATTTGGCTCGCGTTGGCGCACCTATGCCGGAATTGCGACCCTGAGCGCCACCCGCGGTTTCTCGATGGGGCTGACCTATCCCTTTTTTAACGTTTTTTTTGAAGAGGAATTGCAGGTTGGTCCGGCGGCGATCGGGTTTATTTTCTTCTTGAGCCAGTTGGTGGGTTTGCCCGCCACTTTTGGCGTCCCGGCCTTGGTGCGCCGCTGGGGCGTGACCCGGACTATTGTCGCCGCCCGCAGCTTGGGCGGTAGCGCCGTGGGGATCATGGGGCCCCTGATCAGTCTGCCGCTGGCGGTGCCAATGTTTTTGCTGGTGCGCATCGGCGAGGTAATCGACAATCCATCGGACCAGCACTTTTCCACCCAAGTCCTGCCGCGCCGTTTTTGGGCCCGGGTGCAGGGCTTCCGCGTCTGCGGGTTCCAATTGTTGAGTTTTGTCGGCAGCCTGTTGGGCGGGGTATTGATTATCGATTACGGCTACTGGGCCGCCTTTGGGCTGGCCTGCGGGGCACGGATTACCAGCGGTCTGATCATGGCGGCTTTTTTCGGTTTGCGGCCGTCCCGGCCGCATCCCTAATACTTATATGAAGCACTGATGCCCTGATGTTTTACGCGCGGCTCCCCCGAACAGAGCAAAAATATCCGGCCATCTTGAAGTCCAGTTGGCATACGCCAGGTCTTTCGGGCTGGCAGGTTTGTAGCCCTCCGAGTGGTTTGCTTTGTGGGCAATGGCGGTAGCGGTGCGGTTTATAAAAATAGATGGCTAGCGAAAGGGGCAAACCTTGGATGGTGAGTTGGCTCAGTTACCGCAGATTATCAAGTGGGGTTCAGTGCCCTACGACCAGCAGGATAAACGCGGCCAGTTTGAGCACTGCCAGTGGAATTACTTCCTCAAAGACCGGGAAAACGGTGTTTTGGCCGGCTATTGGGAGGCCAGTGAGGGGCACGAAGATCTAGGCGCGGCCCCTTTCCATCAGATGCTGCACGTTGTCGAGGGCAAGCTATATATTCAGGGCGAGGGTGAAGACGAGGCGCGGATGGCTGGTCCCGGCGATACAGTCATGGCGGTGGTCGGGCGCAAAATGCGGCTGACCGTGCGCCAGCCGGTCCGGGCTTTTTTTGTCTGCTTTCCGGTGGACGATATCGACCGTTTTGATCAAAATGTAAAAAAAGAGCCGTAAACCGGGCTGTTACTGGCCCAATACGTCAAGGATATATGCGGCGACGGGTTTGGCCAATTCGGCCGAGCCGTCTGCGGTAAAGTGGACATTGGCCGGCTGCTGAATAGCGGCGAGGCGTTCCAGGGCGTAGCTGTAGAGATCGTTGGTCGGGACTCCTTGCGCGTCCATGACTTTCTGAGCGATGGCGTTGTATTCTACTTCGTCTCCGGGGTGGCGAAACGAGGCCCCGGTGGGCACGGGGGTTGTGGCGCACCAGATGAGTTTGGCGCCGGTTTGCTTGAGGCGGGTGACCAGGTCGGTGAGATGCTGCTGGTACTGGTCTGCCTCCACTTGGTGCTGGCCCTGGGGAGGGTCGATGCGGGTGCCGTCTGCGGTCATGTGGACAATATCGTGCAGGCCCCAGTTAAAATGGATAGCATCCCAGGGGCCAGCACCAAGCCAAGCGTCTATTTCCTCGACGCCGCGCTTGCTGGGGCCGCAGTTGGTGGGCGGGCGGTGGAGGTTGGCTTTACCTTGCAGTAGATCGCGCAGGGGCAGGGTATAGCCAATGGAGATGGAGTCGCCGATGAGCAAGACCCGGGGGAGATTGGGATTGTCCTCAACGGGGGCAAATGCCGGATTGACTTGAGGGGCCATGATTTATTCCTTTCAGATGCGGTATGGACTCTAACGATAATGAAATACCTCCCAGGAGGAAATTATGCTGATAACATCCGTGGATATTTGGACCGTCGTGGTGCCGGCGTGGCCCGATCGCGTCAACAGCCCCGAATGGGTGCCCAAGGTGGGCTGGGATACCTTGTCTAAGCATATTATACGCGTCAATACCGACACTGAATTCTACGGTCTGGGCGAGACCCTGCGCGGCGTCGCCAGCGAAGATGTGCGGGCCGGGGCGCACAGGCTGCTGGGGCGCGACCCGGAGTCGATCCCACTGCAGAATGTCTTTGAGGAAAGGACCGACGGCGAGGAGGAATGGCTGGAGACGGGCGCAGGGCAAGTCTACCCGGCTTTTGAGATGGCGCTATTCGATCTGATTGGTCGGTTGCGGCAAATGCCGGTCCACCAGCTCTTGGGCGGGGCGGTCAGGGATCGAGTGCGGACGGATTACTGGATGGGACAACAGACGCCCCAAGATAGCCAGCGGACGGTGCGCAGGGCCCTGGAGCAAGGCTTTAAGGGCATCAAGATCAAGTGCAAAATCGAAGACCCCATGGTCGAGCGGCTGGCCGCTATTCTCGAAGTGGGCGGCCCCGATTTCAAAGTGACGGTGGATCCCAACCAGCGTTTTCGCACGGCGGAGCAGACCATCGCCCTGGCCGCCGAATTGGAAAAACTGGGCAATGTCGAGGTTTTTGAAGATCCCATTCCCCAAGCCGATTTAGATGGCTACCGCCAGATCCACGCGGCAATCAATATTCCGCTGGCCATGCACTTGCGTGAGGGGCCGGCCATTATTCGGGCGGTGCAAGCCGGCGTCGTCGATTGCGTCAATTTGGCCGGAGGCCTGGTCCGCTTCGTCAAGATGGCGGCGGTGGCCGAGGCGGCCGGCTTACGGTGCTGGCACGGCTCGGGGGTAGATTTGGGTATTACCGAGCATTCGTATCTGCACGCGGCTTCGGTGGCTCCCAATTGTACCATGGCCTCGGATATGGTCGGCAGTTGGGTGCGGCAGGACGATCTGATCAAAGAGGGGCTGGTTTTTGTCGATGGCTTCGCCCCGACGCCAATGGCGCCCGGCTTGGGGTGCGAGCTCGATGAGCCGGCCCTCGAACGCTATCGCCAGGGGCACGAGCAAATGGCCTAATACCCATTGGCTGTGCAGATGGCGGGTGGCCCTTGGCTACCGGCGGGAAACACCCGGACAGCTTGAAGTCAACCTGGTATAATACCAGTTGCCCGGGGTGGCTTGTGGGGCCTTCTACATTGGTTGCGCCTGGCTTGCGAGCCTGCGGAAAAAATAGCAGGCTTGGCATTGGCCAAGCCTGCTATTTAGGGCGGACCTTCAAGCTGAGCGGGGTTGAGGCTTACAATACCGTACCGGCCTCGTCCGAGGTCTGCTGCTGGTCGGCGGCTTTGTCGTCGTCGTCGAATTTGAGGTGGCTGAATTGCTCGGGCAGGCTGGTTTTGCGCCATTGGCGGAAATCTTCTTCAATCTCCTGGCTCCAGGCGCTGTCCATCTGGTGCGAATTGTAGACCCCCTCGTGAATGCGCTGGAATTGGAAGGTCTCGCGTAATTGGGTGCGCTCGGCGGTTTCGCAGCATTTCTCGGCCAGGTGCGGCGGAATGAAGAGAATCCCAGTGATGGTGCCCAGGACCACGTCGCCGGGCATGCAGATGGCCTTGCCAATGCGGCAGGGGACGTTGATTCCGGTCAGGGTCACATCGCCAATGGCGGTGGGGTCGGTGCCGCGGTAAAAAGTAGTCAGGCCGTCGATATCGGCAATCTGCTGCAAATCGCGCAAACCGCACCACAAGACCTGGCCTGTTGCCCCACGGGCGGCGATGGTATTGGCCAGATTGCCGCCTACGTAGGTCCCCTGGAAGACCTTGTCGAACATATCGATAACCATCACATCCCCCGGCTCCAAGGTTTCAATCACCCACGAATTGAAAAAGCCGGCGCGGCCTTCTTCCTTTTGGCCGTATTCGAGCAGGGTATCGTGCAAGTCTGGTCGTTGCGGCACCATGACCCCGGTGACGGCGCGGCCGACTAGCGTTTGGCCCTGGGGGACCACTTTCCATTCATCCTGGAATTGGTGCTTATAGCCGTTGCCCCACAATACGCCCCAGGCCTCTTCCAGGGCCACGTGCTGCATGCGTTTGAGGATGTCGTCGGGAACGCGGGGGCGGCCGTTGCCGTAGCGCTCGCCCTTCCAGTGGGGGGTCAGCTGGAGGATATCTTCTCTATTGTCGAATTGCACAGTTGGCTCCTTGGCAATGAGTAAGTGGGACGAAAAACAGACTTTATTCTCGTTCGACGCCGACGTAATAAGCCCCGCAGATGGGCTGCTTGGCCTCGTCGTCGAACCAGGTATGTAATAGCGTCGGACCCGACGGCAGATCCAGGGAGAAGAGGGCGGCTTCGTCCTGGGGCCCTATTTCTTTGATGTGGATTTGGTTGTCTACCAATAGGCGGGCCCGGGTGATGGGCAATGCCACCCCGGCGTCAAAGGCGCCGTCGGTCAGTTGCGTGGGCGGGCAGTCTTGCTGCAATTTGAGGCCGCTTTCCGCGGGCCAGCGGCGCAGGGCAAAGGTATAGCGGCCCGGGCACTCGACGTGCAGGTGCCAATAGCTGTTTTTGCGCTCGGCTACCCGCACCTGCCGTTGCTGGTCGACAAAGACGTCCATCCATTCGCAGGCCGATAGCGTCATGGGATTTTCCGCGTCGCTGCCAATAGTGATATACTGGACCTGGTTGGCCACCGGCTCGACCTTTTGCCACCAATGGTCCAGGTGCTGGCGCATTTGCTCGACAATATCGGGGTGCTCGGCGGCGATGTCGCGCTGTTGTTGCGGGTCGCTGTCCAGGTTGTAGAGTGCGGTGCCTTCGAGCAGGCGCCAGCGTTTCCACAGCACACAGGCACCCTCGCGGCGCATCCGCGCCGGACTGGCGGGGGTTGGATAGTCGAGGCCCCCGGGCATGCGGCTGTAGTTGATGGTCAGCTTGCGGTCCTGGGGGACGGGGGCCTGACCGCGTAGGGCCGGGGCCAGGTTGATGCCGTCTAATTCGAGTGAGTCGGGGGGGCGCAGGCCGCAAAAGTCCATCAGTGTCGGCAGAATATCCTGGACCTGGGTCAGGCCGCCTATTTCCCGCGGCAATCCGAGGTCGCCGTTGGGCCAGTGGAGAAAAAAGGGCACCCGGTGGCCGCCTTCCCACAATTCGCATTTTTTGCCGCGCATGCCGGCGTTGTAGTAGACGGGGCCAAAAGTGCTGCCGTTGTCGGTCATAAAGATCAAAATTGTATCGCGGTCGACGTCCTGTTGTTGCAAGAAATGCCGCAACTGGCCTACTTGAGTGTCGATGTTGCGGATCATGGCCAGGAAACGGATAATCTGCGGGCGCAAATCGTCGGGCAGGTCCGGCAATTGGTCGCCGTCCTGGTCAAAGGCCGCCTCAATGGCCTGGCGGTCTTCGGGCGGGACCCACAGCGGATAGTGGGGTGCATTGGTCGGTAACAAAGTAAAGAACGGCTGGTCTGCCTCAATCTGCTGTTGCATCCAGTCCGTGGCGCGGCGGAAAAAGACCTCGGTGCAGTAGCCCTCCTGGCGCTGGCGGATGCCGTTGTGGCAGTAGACGTCGTCGAAATAGTCGTTTTCCCAATAGTCGGGCAGCGAGGTGATATGGGAGGAGGGAAACCAGAGACTTTCGTCAAAGCCGCGATCCTGGGGCCGGTAGGGGTAGTTATCGCCCAGGTGCCACTTGCCGAACAGGCCAGTGCGGTAGCCACCGGCGGTGAATATATCGGCCATAGTCGGTATATCGGCGCGCAGCAGCGTGCGGCCACTGCTGACGTTGACGGCGCCGTTGCGGGCCGCGTCGAGGCCGCTCAAGAGCTGGCCACGGGTCGGCGTGCACATCGGCGCAACATGGAAGTCGGCCAGGCGCACGCTCTGTTGGTGGAGCTGGTCCAAATGGGGCGTGCGGGCGACTGGATTGCCGTGGCAGGCCAGGTCGCCGTAGCCCTGGTCGTCGGTAATGATTAGAATGACGTTGGGGCGGTTTTGAGGCACGTTTCCTCGCAATGGATTAAGGGCCGGCATTGGTTGCGGCTGCAGGCGGGGTTTTGTCGGCGCGGTAAGAGAGGCTTACAATAAGTCTATTGTCGGCCTCTGGCAATTGGCGACAATAAGGCCGCATTGGCCGCTATGGCCTTCGCCCTGGACGATGAATATGACCGATACGGACGAGGCCATCCCGTTTACTGCTTTTGCCCAATGCCAACGCCTTACCGCCAAAGAGCCGCTATTGTATTGTCCGCGATCAGTGGGATAATAGCCGTTTTCCAGCAGGATAAAAGGGGAACAGACCATGGCGATGGCCAGTCGAGATGAATTTCTGCAGCAGGGATTTGTAATCGTGCGCGGGGTGATTCCGCCGAACGATTTGGAACCACTGCGCCGCAGCTACGAAAAACTGGTCGAACGGCAGAGACGGGTTTGGACTCGTCAGGCCGGGGCCAACGACCCGCCCGGCGGTGTCTGGGAGACGGCGGGCCAACCGCGCCTGCACGTCAACCAAATGGACGGCATGCACGACGGGGAAACCGCCGCCGCCGTTGAATTCTGGTTGCGCGATACGGTCCAGGGTGTCAGTAGTGAACTGTTGGCCGAGGAAGATGTGCCGCCCACTGAAATGATGCTGATGTGCAACCCGGTCAGCGATCACGGCCCGGCGGCCTGGCACCGCGACTTCTCGCCCTCATTGACCTGTCCGTTGATGGCCTATGCCGACGATATCGTCGAGACCGGGCCGCGCTACGTGCAGTGGAATATCCCACTCTACGACGACGATGTGCTGTGGGTGGTGCCGGGCAGCCATTTGCGGCCCAATACCCCGGCCGAGAACGCCTCAATGCGGCGCGATTTGCGGGTGCCGGTGCCCGGCGGGGTGCAGACGCATTTGCGCGCCGGCGATGGGGTTGCCTATATCCTGCCTATTTTGCATTGGGGCAGCAATTATTCGCCCCGGACGCGGCGCACCATCCACGGCGGTTTCGCGCGTCTGACGCATTGGGCCTCGAGCCAGTGCTTTGAGCATCTGTCCCCGGCGGCGCAGGAAACGTACCAGCGTTGGCAGCGGCGCTCCGTCGGCTATATGGATGATGCCGAGGCGGCGCTCCGAGCGGTGCTGGCCGGGGATGCGGAGAAATACTGCGCCGCGCTCGATAGACTGCAGCCGGGGCGGGGCGAGAAGGGGCTGGTCAAATCGACGATTTGCTTGAGTAAGACGGCGCGAAATATTCACCTACAGCGTTGCCGCCAGCAAGATTCGCTGACCGATAAAGAAACACGGTGGGTGCAAATGGCCCATCCCATGACCTTGCAGTGGGGGCCGCCCTTGGGCCAGCGTTTTACTGCGGCGGAAGCACTCGCGCTTTGGCAGCGCTTTAAGGTCGTAGATGCGTGTATCCAGGGCGACCACGAGAATTATCTGCCGGGCTTCCAGGAACGGGATACCCGTTATCTCTACGAGGAGGTACCCGCCCAATTGACTAGGGCCAATTGGTTTGGTTCGTGGCAGAGCGGGCAATTGGGTGCGTGAGGCGGTTGCAGGTCCACCCGCGGCTTCGGGGCGTGGTCAGGACGCGGAAAAAGTACTGGCGCAGGGCCAGCCATATAGCAACTGGGGACTTTCCAAATGAACATATCGGAACGTGAAATAAAAGGCCGCCGCCTCGACAGCGATACTCTGGCCGAAGCCGTGCGTCAGGTGCGCGAAATGGGCTTTGTCGTTTTACAGGAGACCATGTCGCGCCAGTGGACCGAGACGATGCGCCAGGCCTGGGACAGTCATATCGAAGGGGACCAGTCCGGCGATCTGCTCGATCTGCCCTTTATCGATCCGCTGGCTATTGAGAATCCCTGGGCGGTGCAGATTCTCGAGGATATGCTGGGCGCCGATTTCTGGGCCCGGCTGCCCTACCACTGCAATTCCACCGCCCCCAACTGGCCCGAGACCCAGCACGTTCACCGCGATCAGGCCCATCTCTTTCCCGAATTGTCCATGGCCCTGCCGCCGCATATGATGGTGGTCCATATCCCGCTGGTGGATTTTACCCAGGACAACGGCAGTACCGAGGTCTGGCCGGGTACCCATCTGGTTACGGACCACCGCGAATCCTATCGCCCCGAAGATGGTGGCCGCACCGGACGCCTCGACGAAAGGGCGGCGACGTTGCCGTTCATGCGCACCAATATGCCGGCTGGTTCAACCGTGGTGCGCGATATGCGATTGTGGCACCGGGCCACGCCCAACCGCACCGACCAGCGGCGGACCATGCTGTCGCTGGTCTACCACCGTTTTTTCCCCACCCTGGGCTACCAGTACAAGGCCGCCGAGCCGTTGGGTTCCAAGGTGATGGATAGGCTTTCTCCCCGGGCCCAGCGCATTTTCCGTTTCAACAAGGAAGAGGCGCACAAATCCTAAAGGCGGTTATTGAGAGTTGGTCATCATTGGGGTGGCTCGTGCGTGGACGGCTGGTCGAGGGCGACGAGTCTGACGCTCATTCTCGCGCTGCGCGCTCCGAGGCCACTCCGACCCGCCCGGCTGCGCCGGGCTCCCGGGTCGGGTGGAATCCGCTTTCAGCCTCATCGCCCTCGACCAGCCTTGGCACAAGTATCGGTAGAACAACAAATAAGATGGTTCGCTAATTATGACCAAGCCTCGGTTAATTGGGCTCACGGCCCTGCAGTTGCTTACCGGGAAGGGGCCAGGGGCCAAGAGATCTTTGGGCCCGCCTCGTCATCCCGTCGGCGCAATTACCGCACGGCCAATACGTGCTGACTGCTTTTGCCGGAGGCCCGTTCCTGCACGCGTAAAGTCCAGGTTCCTTGCAGGTCGTTGGGGGCAATATCTAGTAGCAGGTGCAAGTCGCCGTCGCGGGCTCCGTAATAACCGCTGTATTCGGCTGGACGTCCCTGTGGGTCCAGTATTTCTATCTGCAGGGGCACTACGGATAGGATCGGTTGTCCCTGGTTGTCGACCACGCGTACCTGCAATTCGACCTGGCCTCCACGTTGGGCTTGTTCGGGGGCTTTCAGCTCTACAGCATTAATGGCTTGCTCGGTGAGCAGATAGACGTTGCCGCCTCCGGCTGGCAAATCCGCCGTAAAATGCAGCTGGCCGCCGACTTGTTGGGCGTCGATTTTGCGGCTGTGGAGCAGATCGTAGACGTGACCGCCAGGGCGTGCTACCTGTACTGTGGTATGGGCAGCCACGCCTTTTTCCATGACCAGGCCGTGCTGGCCGACATAGTCCCCATAGGTGCGTTTGTCGTTGATGGCGAAGATATAATCGGCGCTGCCGTATTGGCGGGCGCGCAGGACAATATCGGGGTCGGCGGAATCGGCATAACGGGCATAAAAGGCGTCCAATTCTTGCCGCAGTGACGCGGCCCGCTGCTGTAGTGCGGCTTTGTCTTGTTGCGGGTTGCCCGTGCGTCGGTATGAGGGCAGCAGAATATCGGGCAGAATCGCCGGCGCCACATGCTCGTCGGCCACCACCAGGCCGCCCTGGTCCTGGAATTGGCCGATGCGGGCGGCTACCTCCTTGGTCAGCACATCGGCATTGGGCAGTACCAGTACCCGGACGCCGGTCAGGCCGTCTGCTAGCACCGATTCGTCGTAGACGATTTTGGGCTGCAATTGGGCCCATTGGAGTACCAAGTGCGCGTCGGCCTCCCAGCCCCGTCCCCAGCCGGAACTGCCGCGTCCGGCAAAGACCTGGGCGGCAAAACTCTCCAATAGGGCCACGTCGGCGGGGCGGTCGTCCACTTGCAATAACGTCGGGCCTAGGGGACGGACGACTGTTTCTACCAGCTCTTGCAGGACTTCCTTGGCTTGCGGATTGGTGTAGCGATAGGCGTGGTCGCTGCCGGTCTCGACCAGCGAGCCCCAGCCGTGGTACATGATACCGCGAATGGGCCGGGCTATCTTAGTCCAGAAGGCCTGGCGCAAATGGTCCGGGGCAATAGTGATAAAACGGGCTTCGGGTTCGGCCTTTTCCCAGTCCGTATGGTCGGCTTGGTCGGCGGGGAGCTGGGGGGCGGTCTGGCTGCGATACCAGATGACCTGGGTCATCTTCATGACTTGCTGGCCCGGGCGGCCGGCCGCCATGGCGAACAGAGCGTCGGTGGCCTGGCCAATTTTGAGCGGATCGGGATAGGAATAGGTCCAGTGCGAAAGATGGTCGACTGCCCCGCCGCTGCCCCAGATGCTGGGGGCTCGCACCGCCGGATCGAAAAAGGTCCACAGATCATCGCGACCGGTGGACTTCAAGCCTTTGTGGATCTGGGTGTGGAGTTGGTTCCAGCCGTCGCCGTTTTTCCAAAACCAGCGGTAGTAGGAGAGTATTTCGTCGTTGTCATCAACAAGGCGGTGGCGCGGAAAGTCGGCTATTTTGTGGTGCCGAACACCGCCTTTATGAAGGGCCAACGGCGGAATATCGCTGCCGCTGAAAAGGCGGTAGGCCTGACGGTCGTGGGGGTGGAAGCACAGATTGGTGCCATCGCGAATTTCCGAATGCACCAAGGCGCCCTGCAGGGCAGGGAAAGCGCCGAAGGTGCGGATAATGGAGGCGCCGACATTATAGGAGTATTGTTGCAGGGCCGGGAAGCTGGCGCAGACATTCTGCTCGTTATAGGGTTGCCCTTCTGGGTCGAGGCGTCGATGCGCCTGGTACAGCGTCTCGTTGCGGGCCACCCAGCGCCCCGGGTACAAGTAGACGAGAGAGCCAATGCCGCGGGCCAGTTGTTGGTTTAAGGCGCGCTTTTTTTGCGCTAGTGTTTCGCCGTCGTCGGCCTGGGTGGGTTCGCCGGCCCGCCATATTTTGCCGTAATCGGCCATATAGTGCAGCTTGTGGGTAAAGCCGATTTCGGTCAGGCGGTCCAAACCGCCGCCGCCCCACATGACTACGGGCATTTGCTGGGGTAGGGGGCGGGCTACCAGTACCAGTTCCAGGGATTGGGCGGCCTGGTAGCCGGGGCCCTGGATATTGATTTCCAGCGGGTATACCCCGGGGCGCAACGAGGTATCGACGGGCCATTCTAATGCATGCTGTTGTTGTCCGGGTAGGACGGGCAGATCAAATAGCCGCTCTTGCCCCATGCCGCGGATTGTCACCCGACCGGCGGCCAGGTCGGTGTCGGTGGTATTGCTCACGGCAATGGCAGCGAAAGCACTGTCTTCCATGCGCACAAAGCTGGTGCGCTCAGTGGCCTGGATGGATACAGGCCCGACGGCTTCGTCCTGCTGGGCAAAAACTAGCCCGACACAGGCCAGTATACTCAGTACAGGACCCAGCAATAGACCTGGCCGACTTGTCGGCTTGCCGCCGCTGCGGCCCCGGACCGCGGCTAGGAATAGATTCTGTTGTGTCGGCATCATGGATCCCTTGTTTTTCTGTCGCCTCATTTTAGCACCTCAATGCGCACCGGTTTCCAAATGCCGCCGGCAAAGCGTGTATTCATGGCCCGCACAACAATCGTATTGTCCTGACCCCAGCGCACTGCATCGGTAATATCCAGGGCAAAGGGAATATTCCAACCCTCCGGGCCTATATCGTGCTGCCCCATATATTCGCCGTTGAGCCATACCCAGGCGCTTTCGTCGACGCCGCCAAAGTGCATTTCAATGGCCAGGTGCTCAACTTTTTCCGGCAGGGCCACAGCGCGTCGGTACCAGGTTACGCCGGTGAATTGGTAGCCGGCATCCTGCCATACTTTTTCAATGCTGATCCAGTCCCATTGACTATCGTCAAAACCCGGTTCATACCAGTCCTGTACATGGCCGTTGCGCAGGGGATCGAGCTGGAAGCGCCAGTCGTCCTTGGGCAGGGGAATGGTCAGTACGGGCTGTAGGTCGAGATCGAAGGAATCGCGCTTGAAAACGGTCTCGCGGTAAAAGGGCCACAGGGCCTTGACGGCAATATTGCGCACTGCCTCTACCGAATCCTGCGCGGCGGTGGCGATAAGTTGGTCAATCTGTTGGCTGCGCGGGTCCAGGGCTACCAATTCTTCAATGGCGACCTTGCGGACTTGGGCGTCGGCGTCGGCCACTCCTTGGGCCAGGTAGGTGACTGTTGCGGCGTCGGGCGACCAGGCCAATTGGCGCAAGGCGGTCATCCGTACGACAGGATCGCCGTTATCCAGGGCTGCAACCAAGGCCTGCCGTCCCGGTGCCCCGAGGCGCACCAATAAGCGCAGTGCGGTACGTCGCACTACTTCATTGTCGTCTTCCAAGGCGGCTGCCAAGGCGGCCGCACCTTTTGCGCTGTGGCCAATTTCCAATAAGGCCAGCCGGCGCTCGGCTGGCGATAGAGCCATGCTATTGGCCGTAAAAATCATGCTCAATGCTAGGGCCATAAAAACTGTCTTTTGTTTCATATCGACGACCAGTTTTAACTCCTAATAGATTGATTTCAATGCAGTAAAGAAATAGATTAGCAAGTCATATATGGTTCGATTTTAGCCATATATGCATCCAAATGGGGCCCTTTCTCGGAGGTTTACGTCCCCGCCTAAACCAACTTATCCGCAACAGAGCCCTAACTCTACTATAGAAGGACAAGAATCATACTTATGAACGAAACTTTGTCACTCGACGGCAACTGGCACGTCGTTTACGACCACGACAATACAGGGCGCCTCCTCAATTTACAGCAACCCGAGAATTTTTATTGTCGCGAGGATTTGGAAGAGATCACCGTGCCCGCTTGCTTGGAAGAATTCAAGCAGGACTACGAAGGCGTGGCCTGGTACGGAAAAACCTTCACCTGCCCAGCCAATTGGGCCGATAAAACTGGCCGAATTTACTTTGCAGCGGTTAATTATCGGGCCGAAATTTGGCTCAATGGCGAGGCGGTTGGCGCCCACGAGGGGGGGTATATTGGCTTTGAGCTGCACATCGATGACCTGTTAAGGGAAGGGGATAATTTTATCGCCGTGCGGGTCATTACCCCGCTAATTCTCCGCGATGTGGTCATCGATGGTCTGGGGCGCGATGATATGCCGCACTGGCGGGGCGCCATCGCCGGGGGGATCTGGCAATCTGTTGGATTGGTGGCTACGGGGTCGGTTTATATCGAGGACACGTTTGTCACGGCCGACATTAACAGCGGCGAGGTCCGCACCACCCATACGTTGCAAAATAAGGGCCTGCGCAGAGCAGAGGCAGAAATTGCCTGGACCATCACTCCGTTCAAGGGTGAGACGCCGGTCGCCTCGGGCAGGGACGTGGCCACTCTTAATCCCGGTAGCAGTATTCACGAGCAAATATGCACGATAAAAAACCACAAGCTCTGGCAGCTCGATGAGCCCAATCTCTATATCGTTACAACGACAATAGGCCTTCGAGGCGCCTTGTCGGACCGGCGAGAAACCCGTTTCGGTTTTAGGGAATTTACCGCCAACGGCAAAAATTTCTATCTCAACGGCGAAAAAATCATCCTCAAAACCACGTTTAACGAAGCCTTCTACCCGCACTCGCTGGCGTATCCACGGGATCTTGAATTACTGAAAAAAGAATTTGCCCTGATAAAAGAGGGCAATATCAATATGATCCGCCCCTGGCGTAAACCGCAGCCCCAAGTGGTCTACGATCTAGCCGACGAGATGGGCGTGCTCTTTGTCGGTGCATTGCCGGTCGAGTGCATGGCCAACTGGCCGCAGATTACGCCCTATACCAGACAGCGCATTGAAAACGAGGCGGTCGAAATGGTCAAGCGCGACCGCAACCATCCTTCCATCGTTATCTGGGAGATGTTCAACGAAATCATGCGCGATGGACTTAAGCGCCTCAAGCACGGCGTTTCGTTGAAAGCGCGCGAACTTGACCACACCCGCATGATCATTGACGAAGCGGGCGGCTTTGCCGACGGCTGCAGTGTCTATCTGCCCGGTTCATACGAGCCGATCACTATCAATGACGTGCACCAATATCCGGGCATGCCGATGGCGCAAGAATCGTACGACCAACTGCTGGCTTTAGGCAAGAGCGAAGAAGAGTCGCGTGAGATGGGGCGGACCATGAACCAAGTGGGCGGCTCTAAAATTGAACCGGGCCTGTTGACCAATATCTCCGAACTGGGCTACGGCAGTATACCCGATCTGGAAGCCAATTTTTGCCGCTACCAAAAAGAAGGCAATCCGCTGACACCGGATTACCGTATGCACCAGCGTCTGCGCGATTCGTATCTGGCCGTATTTGCCAAAACCGGCACGGACCAGGTCTTCGCCGACTTCCACGCCTTTGTCGAGGCCTGCCAGGAAATCCACTATACCGGCAATAAGCTTATGACCGAAGCCTGCCGCATTAATCCCGATATCGGCGGAATTGGCATTCACGCGCTCAACGACGGCGACTGGGTATTGGGCGCCGGTTTGATCGACAATTTTCGCAATCCCAAAAGGCCGTACTACGCCATTAAGGAAGTATTCGCAGAGCGCTATATGGCCATCCGTCCGGATGTGCAGAATGTCTATGCGGGGCAGCCCGTGGAGATTGCACTGACTGCTGTCAATGATAAGGAGCCGCTTGCCGGAACCCTTTCGTTGCGGATCGTCGCGGACGATGGCCGTACTGTACTGGAATACGACGAAGAAACGACTATGTCCAACGGCATTGCTGGGCTAGGCACCCACGTCTTGGACACGGCAGGGATAGAGGGGCCATGTAGGATAGAATGCTGCTTTAAGGCCGACGGCGTTCCGTCCATCAAAAACGAAACCAGCGTCTATGTGCTCGACCCGGGCAAGGGCCAGTTGTCCGACAGGCCGTTGGCGCTGATCGATATGGATGGAGGCTTGGGGAAGCACCTGCCCAATGCGGTGCCTTTCAGCCAACAGACACCGAAGGACCAATTGGCGTTGGTCAACCTCAACGGTTGGAACGGCGAGCCGGATACGCGTTTTGCGGTCTTGGCCCAGTGGGTCGCCGGCGGCGGCACGGCGCTTTTTCTCAATCTGCCCCCGCAGGCCCCTTTTAAAAAGAGCGGCAACCGCATGTACCGCCATGTCGCCCAGGACACCATTTTGCCTTTTGCGCTAGATCTGTACACCGGCAAAGGACTGTGGACGCCCTGCAGTCATGTGGTCAAGGAGCACCCCTTCTTCGACGGCCTGCCCGCCAACTGCCTGATGGGACAGGAATACCGCGACATTGTCCCGCGCTGGTCCATTGTCAACCCAGAGTGCGACTGGATCGGTGGCAATATTACCTACGACTGGTACTCCGGCCTCAAACACAAACAGAATTACATCGGCGTTAGCGAGGCTTTTCACGGGGCCGACCTGGCGCCAATAGCTCATGGAAAAGGCACCTATATATTGTGCACTTACCGCATTGTCGAAAATTTAGCAAAAGACCCGATAGCGGACCGGCTGTTGCGCAATATGCTCACGGCTGCTTAAAGGCATCGACAACAGGCGGCTTAATCGAAAGAGGATTTCATGGACCAAGAAAGACTAACCCAGGGATTGAACGAGGCCGAATTAGACCGTTTTAACGAGGACGGTTTTGTCGTGGTGGATGACCTGTTCTCGATGGAGGAAGTCAACACTTTGCGGCAGGCCTGCAGCGCCCCCGAGGACCAACAATGGGAAAAGTCGGATCGCCTTATCCACGCCTTGGAATTGACGGTGCGCCACCAGGCATTTTTGGATTTGGCCCGGGACCCGCGCATCGTATCCCGCTTGCAGTCGCTGATTGGCGCTGATATCCAGCTGCAGCATTCCAAGCTGGCCGCCCAGCCGGTGCAGCGGCAGAAGGGCGGTTTTAGGTGGCATCAGGATTTTGCCTTCTTTCCCCATACCAATACGGATTTGGTGGCGGTGATGGTTATGTTGGACGATGCGACCCAGGACAATGGCTGCATGCATATGATTCGCGGCTCCCATAAACTGGGCCTGCTGGACCATATGGATGAAGACGGTTTGTTTACCGGGGGCTGCAAGGAAAGCTCGGTATGGGAGGACCATCCCGAACGGATCGCCCCAGTAATGCCCAAGGCCGGTGGGATCAGTATTCACCACTGTTTGAGTCTGCATAGTTCGGGGCCCAACCCGTCGGGGGCACCGCGCCGGGGTCTGGTCTTCCAGTACCGCGCCGACGACGCGGTGCAACTGGCCGACGGGGTCTGGCAGGATACCGGCGTTATGGTTTGTGGCCAACGCCGCGAGCGGGCCCGTTGCGATGCGGGGGTATTGCGATTGCCCAAATCGCGCCGTTATCCAGCGCATCCCTTTGGGCATGCCTGGAACCAGGAAGGCTCGTTTGCTGCGGCGGTAAACAAGGCCAACGGATTTGCGCCGCTTAGAGCAGAGGGGCAGGCAGATGGTTAAGCAAACAAAGCCGGCGCTGGTCCGGGCAGAGCCTTTCGTAGTCAATAAGAATTTGGGTACGCCCCTGGCTGTTACGGCCCAGGATTTGACGGCTGCTAATGCAGATGGCTTGCCGGTGGTTGCGCCCACCGACAAGCAGAAATACGATTTTGACCGCAACGGTTGGTTGTCGGTCCCCGCGGTCTTGTCTGTAGACGAGTGCGCTGAGATGCGGGATTTTGCCCAACGGTTGGCGCAGGATCCCGAGAGTCTCCCCGAACACGAGCGCTGTTCGCTGGGCGGGCCTTTGCAAAAATTGGCCGATCACCCTGTTGTCGTCGGGTTTTTGAACGAGTTTTTGGCCTACCCGCCCCTAGCCAATAGTGATAGCTACGGCTTTCGCCTGGACACATCGCACCTGCTTTGGCGGTCGGTGGACCAACCGGGCAAGTTCAAGCCGCACAACGGCAACGGGCTTTTCCGCCTGCCGTGGGAGTCGCATTTCTATCGCTGTATTCCCGGCAAGGCGTGGAGTGGGCTGACGCGTGTCGTATGGGAATTAAACCCCGTTAAAAAGGGCCATGGGGGCACTCTTTTCGTGCCGGCCAGCCACAAAGCGGCGTATCCGGCGCCCCAGACTATAGGGCAGGAGGATTCAGAGATGTGGGAGACCTATGAGTGCCCCGCCGGCTCGCTGGTTTTTTTCACCGAGTCCATTACCCACAGCGCCCAGCATTGGACCAATCCCGATAACGACCGCTTGGCCGTCTTCAATCTCTACAATATCGTCGCGACCAGATGGCATTCCTGGTTGCCCCCGGCAAAACTGGTCGAATCGATGCCGCCCTTGCGGCAGTCGTTGTTCCGCGAGGCCTATAACGAAAAAGCGGATACCTTTTTTCCCCGCACCACGCCGTATATGGATGGATAATAAAATGGATGAAAACGGAACCGTAACACCTTATATCATTGGCAAAGAGCTGGGCGCTCCGATGGCCGATTATTCAGAGCGGTTGCCCAACAAAAACGGCGACGGATTGGATGTGATAGAGCCGACCGCGGAGCAGAAATACCGTTTTGATAAGGATGGCTGGTTATTGGTGCCGGAGGTATTGGGCCAGGAGGAGATTAAAGAGATGCGGGCGTTTTGCCGCCAATTGCATTTCGACCCCGAATCGTTGCCCGAATACCAGCGCTCGGTATGGGCGGGGCCGACGCAGCGGTTGCTGGATTATCCGCTGGTGGTAGGTATGCTCAATGAATTTATGGCCAATCCTCGCCTGTCGAGTCCCACTTGCTACGGCTATAGTCTGGGTGGATCCGGTTTGTGGTATCGCACGGCCCCAAATCGGCGCAACGAAGGCAAGCAAGAGGAGAGTTCATTTACTCCGCACAACGGCAACGGCTTGCATCGGTTTCCGGGGGACCAGCACTTTTACAGCGCCTTTCCGGGCAAAGCCCACAGTCCGCATACGCGGGTTATTTGGGAATTGAACCCCGTGCGGCACAAACAGGGGGGAACGCTACTGGTGACGGGTAGCCACAAAGCGGTCTATACGGCGCCCGATGAAATCCAAGATCCCGATTCCAGCGTCTGGACGACTTATTCGTGCCCGCCTGGTTCGGTGCTTTTTTTCACTGAGGCAACCACACATAGCGCGCATCCATGGACCAATGAAGAGAATGACCGCATGGCCGTTGCCAGTCTCTACAATCCGGTGGACGGTGGCCACGCCAGGATGCCCGCGCCCGACCCGCGCATTTTAGCCGCCATGCCGCCCATACGCCAGACCTTGTTCAGGGAGCGCTTTGCCGCCGGCAATGTCGTGAAATAATACGGGCCGGCGGCAGGAGTCTGTCGCCGACCCGGTTGCTGTTATTCGGGCAGGATGGGAAAGCTGTCTATATCCGGGGCAATGGTCTCCAGCAAAGTATCGATTTCCCGCTTATCGCCTTCGTCCAGGGCCAGTTTGCCGGCGGGGGCCCGCTCCACCAGAGTGCTGAAGACGCCGCGGCGTTTGAGGATATAGCGCATAAAGGGATGGTTCTCCAGGTTGATCAGGGGCAGCAGGCGTCGGTGCATGGCCCGGGCCTCCTGCTCTTGTCCGTCCCACCACATTTGGGTGATTTTGGCCAGGATATCGGCCAATTCGCAGGCGGGCATATTGCCCAGGGCGCCGCGGCGCAATTCGTCGGGCAGGAATTTGCCGCCGGCCCCGCCAAAAATGCATTTGACCTGGTCGCCGACCAGGGCGGCGACTTCGGCGATATGTTTGGGGCCGGGTTGGCGCTCTTCCTTGACGTATTCAAGCTGCGGAATCTCGTCGACCAGGGCGGCTACTTGTTCGCCGCGCAAGGGGGCGTAATTGTCGGCGTTTTGCACCATGATGGGGCCGTCGTAGACATCGGCCATGCGTCGGTACATATCGATGGCTCCGGCCTGGTCGGTGCGCTGAGGGGCCATGGCGATGATCGAGTCGACGCCCGCTTTTTGTGCCGCCCGCGCATAGAGCAGCACCTGGGGCACCGAGATGCCGGAGCAGCCGAAAACGACGGGCAGGCGGCCGTTGACCTCTTCCAGCACCGCGTCCAGGCCGCGGATCCGCTCTTCCTCGCCGAGGAACCAGAACTCGCCGACCATGACGGGCCAGACAATGCCGTGCTGGCCGCTTTCACAGCAGAAATTGGCGACTTTTTTCAGGTCGGGGATATGGATTTCGAGGTCTTCTTGATACGGGGTCGGCAGGAGGCCGAAAATGCCCTTCATAAGGTCGAAACGCGCCATTGTTTGTCCTTCCATTAGGGGAAATCATATGGGTGAGAAATATCCTTCCTGGCACAAAAAATATCCATGGTACAGCAAATATCTGCTATTTACCTGTGCGGCGGTATGTCTAATATTCGGTATAGATGCGGTAACAGCCGCCATGCGATCGGATAGTCTGGGAGCAACCAGATCGGGCGCCTTTGTCTTGAGCTATGGCGTACTTTTATGGATATACCGGCGCGGCGAACCCCAAACTAACCGGATTGCTTGGTTTGTCTTTATTGGTCTGTCCCTGGTGGCTATCGCGGCTTCTGTGTACGATTGGCTTACTTGAAGGAGTGAATACTATGACCGTATTAGACGACCTGCATCAGGTCGAGCCTCTCAGCGAAAATCAGATTGCCCAATTCAAGCGCGATGGTCTGCTTGTTTTGCCGGGCGTGCTCAATGTGGAGCTGTGTCGGCAAGCCCGCGAGCAGATGTGGGAAATAATCGCCCAGAATAGACCCAGTATGAAGCGCGACGATCCCTCTACATGGGGGCCCTTTACAGCGGCAGAGGCGGACAGCTACCAGCGGTCCGAGGGCGGCGGCGATCCGTATTTTTTTGGCCGCGGGCACCGCTTTTATATTCGCAACGGGGCCGAGGAATTGCTGTTGAATACCGCTCCACGGGCGCTGTGGCGGGTCGCCGAGCAATTGCTGGGCGAGGGCGAAGTGGTGTGGCCTGCCGGCATCGACCAGGAAGGTATCAGCACCGGTCCTTGTCTGATGACCGGGGGCAATGTGGAGGGCATGGCGCCCCATCTGGGCGATGAGGCCGAGGGCTGGACAGGTAAGGCCACGGGCGATACCCGGCAATTGCGCCTGCCCAAAACGGGGCCCGTCTGGATGACTGGGCAGGGGGCACGGGGCCTGTATTGCACGCTGCCCAATAGTCCACCTCCGGCTGACCAGTACCGCGGCGCCCACTCCGAAGCGCTGTACGATACGCGTTGGCGGTTGCAAATTGCCGCCTATATCGACGACTTGCCCTCCAACGCGGGCGGGCTGATGTTGTGGCCGGGCAGCCATCAACGAGCTTGGGATTATTGGGAGCGCGTGCACCGCGATGCGCCGCCTCCGGAAAGGCCCGCGGACACGCCCAAATGGGACGGCTATACTATCCCACCCCTCACCGATATCAAGGCCGATACGGAACCGGTCCACACGGCGGGGCCCGTTGGGTCGGTGGTGTTGTGGCATGCCAATTTACTGCATATGGCCGGGCAAAACCGGCGCTCCGACGTGATCCGCCAGGCGACGATTTACGCCTTTGCCAAAACGGCTGGGGCTGTTCCCGACCAGGTGGTGCGACGCGATCCCAGCGGCGATTTGTGGCGCGACTGGTCCGATCAGGTGCGGTCCGTCTAGTCCGCCGGGGTGTAGCGGGCCTCCCAGGCGCGTGCCTCGGGAAAGCCGATAAGTTGGTCGAGTTCGTCGAAGTCGGCCATCTCGTCGACTATGCTCTGTGTCGTCCCTTGTTCTTTGAGGGCGACCAGGGTTTTCTGTATTGAGCGCAGGCAAGTAAGGATCAGCGAGTGCGGATAGGCGGCGATGCGAAAACCCAACTCTTCTAGCTGGGAGGTGGTTAGAAAGGGCGTCTTGCCGCCTTCGATCATATTGGCCATGGTGGGGACGCCAAAGGAACCGGCGGCGACCTTGAGTTCATCTATAGTCGTCGGGGCTTCGAGGAAAATCACATCGGCCCCGGCCTGCTCGTAGAGTTTACCGCGCTCGACGGCGTCGGCCAGGCCGTTGACGGCCAGGGCGTCGGTGCGGGCGATAATGACAAAATCGTCGCTGCGCCGCGCCTCCACGGCCGCTTCAATTTTTAGCGCCATTTCGCGTCCTTCTATAAGACGTTTCCCCGGAGTATGACCGCATTTTTTGGGCATTTCCTGGTCTTCTACCTGGATAGCCTGGGCCCCGGCTTGCTCGTATTCCTGCACGGTGCGGCGCATATTGAGGGCGTTGCCGTAGCCGGTGTCGCCGTCGGCCAGGATAGGCACTTCGACGCAGCGGGCCAAATTGTGGACCCGCTCCAGCATTTCGGAGAAGGTGGCCAGGCCGGCGTCGGGCAGCCCCAAATGCGAGGCCACGTGGGCATAGCCGCCCAGATAGACGGCTTCGAAACCGGCCTGCTCAATGAGCTTGGCCGAAATCATATCGTAGCAACAGGGCGCCACCAGGAGGCGGTCTTGCCTCAGGCGTTCTTTTAGGGTCGTCTGTTTGTCCATGGGATTCCTCAAAAGCCGATGGAGGCGCCGCCGTCAATGGGCAGGCAGACACCGGTGACGAATTTAGCGGCGGGCGAGGCCAGATACGCCGCTGCCCAGCCAATATCCTGTGGTTGGCCCAGACTATCCATCGGCGTCCGTCCCATGACTTTGGCTTTGCGGTCGGGCACTTTTGCAAAGGCTTGACGGCTCATCTCGGTCTCTATCCACCCGGGGGCGATGCCGTTGACGCGAACACCGCGGCCGGCCCATTCGGCGGTCAGGGTGCGGATCAGGCCCAGGTGGGCCGATTTGGCGGTGGCGTAGGGCAGCACATAGGGGATGCCCATTAGGGAGGCCATGGAGGCGATAAAGAGGATTGAGCCGCCGCGGCCGTCCAACATGCGGCGAGCGGCCTGGGAGCTAAGGGCGAAGGCGCCGTTGACGTGGACGTCCATGACTTCGCGCATATCGGCGTCGGTCAGGTCTTCGGCTGCTTTGCGGACCTGGTTGCCGGCGTTGTTGATTAGCGCTGTAAGTGGGCCCAATTCGGTTTCGACGGCATCGATAAGGGTTTCGGCCTGGTCGGTGACGGTGACATCGTGGACGCGGTAGGCGGCGTTGGGGCCCAGTTGGGCGGCAGCTTGTTGCAGGACGTCCTGGCGGCGGCCGCTGATCATAACCTGAGCGCCCTGGGCGATAAAGGCCTGGGCGATCCCCAGGCCAATGCCGGTGCCGCCGCCGGTGATAAGGGCTACTTGGCCTTTCAGGCTGAAGGCGTCGGGGGTTAATTCGTAGGTTTCCATAGTATACCTTTCATTTATTTATTGCTGTCTGGAAAAATAATGAAATATTTGGCCGCCCAAGGGGCTCATCAACGGTATTCTATTAGATGTAGATGAGGCTTGGTCATAATTAGTGATCTATCCAATTTGTTGATCTACCGAGACTTGTGCCAAGGCTGGTCGAGGGCGATGAGGCTGAAAGCGGATTCCACCCGACCCGGGAGCCCGGCGCAGCCGGGCGGGTCGGAGTGGCCTCGGAGCGCGCAGCGCGAGAATGAGCGTCAGACTCGTCGCCCTCGATCAGCCGTCCACCGGCGAGTCACCCGAATTATGACCAAGCCTCTACATAGATAAGCAGAGCTCAATAGACAAGATCGGCAGGAGCCAAGCAGCTGTCCCCTTACTTTTACGGCGGCCGCATTGATCTCTTGTCGCTATTGGAATAACTTGATCCGGGAAGTATGAAAGAGCCTTTCGACGGGATGGTCAAGTAGAGGCGGTTGTACGGCCACTAGCCGTTTGCCAAATCCTATGTCTCCAGCGTCCAGAAAGAGAAGTCATGACAAAACCTATTAATATCGACAAGCGTCGCGAGCTTTTCGTCGATGATTTTCTCATTGAGCATATGGACGGGGTCGAGCTGTGCCTGCACCGTCCTGCCGCCGCTGAAGTGGCCTTGGTTCACGATGCGCCCTGGGAGGGCAATGTCTGTTTTTACCATACGGTTATCGAAGACGAAGATCGCTACCGTATGTACTACCGCGGCGCCCATTATAGCGAGAATGACCAGGAGATCCACCGCCAGGTTGTCTGCTACGCCGAGAGCGACGACGGTATCCACTGGGTGCGGCCGGAATTGGGCTTGTTCGAGTTTGACGGGTCAAAGAACAACAATATTGTCTGGGACGGCTTGGGGACCCACAATTTTGCCCCCTTTAAAGACGCCAATCCCCAGTGCGATCCGGCGGCCCGTTATAAAGCCCTGGCCAGCAAAGGTATGGAAGGGCTCTACGCTTTCCAATCGGCCGACGGCATCCACTGGTCGTTGATGCAGGAGGAAGCCGTTATTACCGACGGCAAATTCGATTCGCAGAATCTGGCTTTTTACGATGTGCTGCGGGGCTGCTACGTCGAATTCCACCGCGATACCCAACAGCACAACGGTGAAGGCGTGCGCGCCATCAAAACCGGTGTCTCGGACGATTTTCTGCACTGGAGCCAGGCCCAATTTCTGACCTATACCGACGTGCCGGTGGAACATCTCTATACCAATCAGATCACCCCCTACCCGCGGGCGCCGCATATCTATATGGGATTCCCCAAGCGCTTTGTGCCCAAACGCTCTACCGTGGTGCATCAGTACGACGGGGTTTCAGACGTCGTCTTTATGAGCAGCCGCGATGGAGTCAATTTTAACCGCTGGGGCGAGGCCTTTATCGCTCCTGGGCCCCAGCCTGAACGTTGGGTCAACCGCAATAATTTTGTCGCCTGCAATATCGTTCAGACCGCCTCTGGCTTGGAGCATACCCCCGATCTGCTCACCTTTTATTCGATGGAGGGATACTACCGGGGGGAGAGCTGCCAGATGCGGCGCTATACTTTGCGTCAGGACGGTTTTGTCTCGGTGCATGCGCCCCGCTCCGGCGGTCAGTTTATAAGCCGACCGCTGGTGGTTTCCGGGGCTGGGTTGGCGCTCAATTTCGCCACCTCGGCCGCCGGCACTATTGGTCTTGAATTGCAGGATTTGGAGGGCCGGGCCATACCCGGTTTTAGCCTGGAAGAGTGCGACGAGCACTTCGGCGATGCCCTCGACCGCACCATAACCTGGGGGCAGAACGGAGACCTGTCGTCGCTGGCCGGGCAGGCCGTGCGCATCCGCTGGATCCTGGACGATGCCGATATTTATGCCCTGCGTTTTATTTGAGGTGATAGTCTCGATGCGGCATATGCGGGGCGGTTTGCGCAAAGAAGCAGCTTGCACGGCCTATGGCTCAGTGGCTATGGTGTGGAAGGGGACAGCGCGGTGCTTTATCTAGCCGTATCCGTTGGCGGTGTGGTCACCGTTTATCAACAGGGAGGCAGGTCATGAGGCGGCCCCGGCTCGGACTGGCGAGTTGGATTCTGATTGGCGTTTTGCTGGGGGCCGGTACCGGGCTGTTGTTGGGCGAATACGCCGCCGGCCTGGCCGTTGTCGGGGATGCCTTTGTCAGTCTCCTGCAAATGACGGTCCTGCCCTATATCACTTTTTCCCTAATTGCCAATATCGGCGGTTTGCCGGCTGGCAACAGTCGCCGACTGGCCGTCGCCGCGGCCAGTTTCTTGCTGGTCTCCTATGCCACCTCGCTGGCGGCTGTGGTCTTGATCCCGCTGGTCCTGCCGCCGCTAGAATCGGCCTCGTTCTTTAGCAGCGCGGTGCTGTCCCCGCCGGCACAGCTGGATTTTATCGAGTTGTTCATTCCGGCCAACCCCTTCCACGCCCTGGCCAATAATATCGTACCCGCCGTGGTGCTGTTCTGCATCAGTGTTGGCGCGGCCCTGATAACCCTGCCCAATCGGCAGGAAATCGTCGGCACCCTGAACCTGCTCACCGAGGCGCTGGGCCGAGTCAACTCCGTGCTGGTAAAGTTGACGCCGCTGGGCGTCTTCGCCATTACCGCCAGCACCGCCGGGACCATGGAGCTGGCCGAATTTGAACGGCTGCAGGTCTACCTGCTTATCTATACCATTGCCGTGGCCCTGTTGGGGTTGGTGGTACTGCCCGGGTTGCTGGCCAGCCTATCGCCGTTCAGTTATCGGGATATCCTCCGGGCGCTGCGGGTGCCGCTGATCACCGCCTTTGCCACCGGCAAGGTATTTATCGTCCTGCCGATGCTGGTGGAGCAGACCGAGAAGCTTTTTGCCGATCTGGCCGGTCAGGACGAAGAGCGGCGGCGGGTTATCCGCGCCGTCACGCCCCTGGTGTACCCGTTTCCCCATGCCGGGAAACTCATGGCACTGCTGTTTATTCCTTTCACCGCCTGGTTCATCGACCAGCCGCTGGGCCTATTGCAGTACCCGGCCTTTCTCGGGGCCGGATTGCTCAGTTTTTTCGGCAGTCCGGTGGCGGCCATGCCGTTTCTGTTGGATCTGCACCGGTTGCCCTCCGATATGTTTCAATTATTCCTGGTATCCGGTGTCTACGCCTCGCGTTTGGGCGATGCCCTGGGGGCTATCCACATTCTATTCGTCGCCGTGCTGACCACCGCCGCCATGTCGGGGTTGTTGAAGTGGCGGCCACGCCGGTTGTTGGGTTGGTTGTTGTTGACTACGGCATTGTGGGGGCTGACACTAGTGGGCACGCGCACCTATCTCAGTCATTCCATCCGCGATACCTATACCGCCGATAAGCTGGTCATGGGCATGCACGCGGCGGTCGCCTCGGGGCCGGCGACCATCCACCGCCAGGCGCCCCCGTACGACGAGGAGCTGGCGGCCCTGCCGATTTTACAGCGGCTGCAGCGCACGGGCGTGCTGCGGGTGGGGTATCATCCACGCAACCTGCCCTTTTCCTTTTTTAACGAGACGGGGGATCTGGTCGGTCTGGATATCGACATGGCGCACCGGCTGGCGGCGGATCTGGAATGTGCCCTCGAGTTTGTCCCGGCCGACTGGGATCGCTCCCAGCAGGAACTGGAAGCCGGCGTCTACGATATTTTGATGACGGGATCCATCATATTGCCCGATTATCTGCAAGACACCCTGTTCTCGGACGCGTATATGGCGATCACGGCGGCGCTGATTGTGCGCGACCATCGCCGCGATGAGACGGTGGACCGGGCCCGGCGCCGCGATTTTGCCGGTTTCCGCGTCGGGGTTACCAGGGTCGCGGCGGATCGACCCATGTTCAACCATCTACTGCCGGGCGTGACCATGGTCCCCATTGCCACGCTCCCGGCCTACCTCGAAGGAACGGCGGATGACGTCGATGCCGTTATCTGGGCGGCGGAGACCGGCTCGGCGTGGACGTTGTTGTACCCGGCCTTCAGTGTTGTACCCCTCGAGCCGTTGTATCAGGTGCCGGTGGCCTATCCGCTGGCCCGAGGGCAATTGGAATTTGCCGAGTTATTAAATGCCTGGCTAAAACTGATGGAGACCACGGGGGAAGTGAAGCGCCTGCACGATTATTGGATCCTGGGCGAAAATGCCACCGCTGCCAGTCCCCGGTGGAGCGTGATACGCGATGTCCTGGGATGGGTGGAGTGACGCCCTTTCCTTGGCCCCTAAATGCCGATTGAGCTACTTCCGAAAGGCCTATAATGATTATTGATACCCATATCCACCTCTACGATCCGATGCGGCCCGAAGGGGTCTCCTGGCCCGATCCCAATAACGGGCTGCTCTACCGCACTACCTTGCCGGTGCACGCCAAAGCGCAGTCGCAGGGCGAAGGGGTCACCGGCACCGTCATCGTCGAGGCCACCGACTGGCTGGAGGACAACCAGTGGGTCCTGGACCTGGCGGCGGAGGAGCCTTTTATCGTTGGGCTGGTGGGGCGGATGGATCCCAATCGCCCGGGTTTTACCGAGGATTTGCAGCGCTTTGCGCCGCATCCACTTTTCCAAGGGATTCGCTGGCGCGACCGCTCGCATTACGATACCATCGACGAGGGCTCCTTCATGCAGGATATGGAGACGTTGGCCGAGCACGATCTGGTCCTGGACACCAGCTTGCCGGCCGCCGATGCAGAAGGCTTTTTCACCCTGCTCGACCGCTTGCCCCAGTTGCGCGTTATGATTGACCATATCGGCGGCGGGCGGATAGACGGCGAGGCACCAGATGGTGCTTGGAGTGAGCGCATGCAGCGGGCCGGCTCGTATCCCAACGTATGGATGAAAGTATCGGCGTTGATGGAAAACAGCACGGTGCAGCCGGCCTCGGCCGATGTCGGTTTTTATACGCCGCTGCTGGATACGCTGTGGGACGCCTTTGGCGAAGACCGGCTGGTATACGGTAGCAACTGGCCGGTGTGCGAGCGGGCCGGGACCTATACGCGCGCCATCCAAATCGCCAAAGCCTATTTGGCGACCAAGAGCGAAGGGGCCCGGGAAAAATTTTTCTGGCAAAACTCCAAGGATATATACAAATGGCAAGAGCGGTGAGGCGAGGCGGCAATTGAGTCGTCGAAGGAATTTATTGGGCGATGAATATATCATTCTAAAATCTGCCGTTGGGTGTGGCAGCTAGAAAGGTCAGTCAGTGAAAATTACGCAGGGTTTACTGCCGGGACAGGTGCTGCAACGCACGGCCCAAAATCAGGGCCAGGCGCTGATAAGCGGCCGTGCCCGAAACGGCGTCCTTGAATACCGCCTGCTTAAAAACGGCCAAGTATTGGCTAAATTTGCCTGGGCCCGGGTGGGAACAGTGGTAAAAAGACAGTTTGAATTTCTCCTTGAAGGCGTACCCTGCGGGGGGCCGTATCAAGTGGAGTTGCGGGTAAAAGACCAGCGCAAGATTATCGACATGCTGACTGTCGACGATATTTTTGTCGGCGATGTCTGGATTGCCGCCGGGCAGTCCAATATGCAAGGGGTCGGCAATCTGGTGGATGCGCCTCGGCCGCATCCGCAGGTGCGCGCCTTTTACACCCGCGACGAGTGGGCCGTGGCCGTGGAGCCGGTCCATTTTCTCGCCGAGGCCGTCGATGTATTTCACAATGGCTACGGCACGGGGCCCGACCGACCTCGCCGTGCCGCCCTTGAAAAGGCGCGGAAAGCCACGGAAAAAGGGGTTTCGCCGGCCCTGGCTTTTGCCCTGGACATGCGCCGGCGCACCCGGGTCCCCCAGGGTATTATTGCCTGTGCCCACGGGGGCACGTCGATGGCCCAGTGGTCGCCTGCCCTGCGCGGCGAAGGGGGGGCTTCGCTCTACGGGGCTATGCTGCGGCGCTACGAGAAACTTGGGCAGCCAGTGGCCGGGGTGCTGTGGTATCAAGGCGAATCCGATGCCGATAAAGAAGCGGCGGAAGTTTATACGGAAAAGATGAAAAATCTGGTCCAATCGAGCCGTGATGATATGGGCCTGGCAAATTTACCCTGGCTGGTCGTGCAGATTGGCTGCCATGCCGCACCCGACGGAAAATATTGGAACAGTATTCAGGAGCAGCAGCGTCTGCTGGTCGGTGAAATAGACTATCTGGATGTGGCCCCCGCCGTCGACCTTAGTATTGACGACGGGATCCATATCAGCGGGGTCGGCCAGCAGATACTCGGCCGGCGGTTGGCGCGGTTGGCCTGGCGTTTGGTATTTAAAGGGCGTGGCGAGAAAGGCAGTATCTACCTGAAAGCGATAAGCGTCGGCAATAAGTCACCCAAACCTGGTGATCCCGTAACGACCGTTGTGGAACTTGAATACGGCCATGTCAAAGGCAAATTACAGAGCCTGGGATTGCCGGCCGGATTCACCATAACCAACGCCGAGGGCGCGGCGATTCCCTGTCTGTACAAGACGACGCTGCGGGGCAACCGCGTTTTCCTCGAAACCGGGCAGAGCGCCGCGGCACTGCAAAGTCTGAGTGTGAGTTACGGGCACGGTCGTCAGCCCTACTGCAATATTATCGATGCCGAGGGGCTGTCGCTGCCGGCCATGCATAATGTATCCATGCAAGGGCCGGGTTAATTAAGTGAGGTTATAATTCAGGGAGTCCGCGAATGGACGGCCGTGAGTAGGGCGGGGCGGCTGACGCTCATTCTCGGGCTGCGCCCTCCGAGGCCACTCCGACCCGCCCGCTTCGCGGGCACCCGGGTCGGGTGGAATCCGCTTTCAGCCGCCCCGCCCTACTCACTCTTTCGGCATAACATTTGGTAGATCAAGTATTTTAGGCGATTCATCAATTAAATGGGAGGAATGATGGCGCTACAAACCGTATATATTGGCACCTATACCGAAAAATTGCCTTTTGTCGAGGGCAAAGCCGAAGGTATTTATGTCTACAGTCTCGATACTGATTCGGGCCAGCTCGAATATTGCAGCCATACCACGGGGCCGCGGAATCCGTCCTACCTGGCCATCGATCCGCAAAGACGGTTCCTCTACGCCGACCAAGAGACGGTTGTCGACGACGATCCCCAAGTCCACGCCTTTGCTATTGAAGGGGATCGACTGCGCCCGCTCAACAGCCAGCCGGCCCACGGAGGGCTGCCCTGCCATATTATAGTTGATGCGACCGGCAAATACGTCTTGAGCGCCAATTACGAGACCGGTAGTGTCGCGGTATATCCCATGGGCGCCGATGGGTCTCTAGGGGAGGCCGCCACGGTGGTCCAACATCGGGGCTCGGGCAGCAGCCACGAGCGCCAGTTGGGGCCGCATGCCCATGCTGTCGTGTTGAATGCGGCCAATGACCGGTTATTTGTCCCGGACCTGGGGCTCGACCGGGTCGTGGTATACGACTTCAATTCGGATACCGGCGCCCTGGCCCCGGGCGACCCTCCGTTTGTCAAATTGCATACCGGCGCTGGGCCCCGACACTTCGTCTTCGATCCGAGTGAACAATACGCCTTTGCGTTGGGGGAAATGGATGCTACTATTACGGTTTTGGCCCACCGCGACGGGATGCTCAATCCGCTGCAGAGGGTCTCGACGTTGCCGCCCGATTCCACCGCTCGTCCTTCCTGTGCCGAAATTGCGGTTAGCGCCAATGGCCGTTTTGTCTACGCTTCCAACCGGGGCCACAATAGCATTGCCCGGTTCGCCTTTGCCGATGGGGCCCTCACCGCCTTGGGACATACCGATACTGGGGGCGAAACACCGCGCGACTTTGCCATAGATCCGACAGGTACCTTCCTGATCGTCGGCAATCAAGATACCGATTCGGTGGTTACTTTTCGCATTAATAGCGCCACGGGCGATCTGGAAGAGACGGGCCATCGGGTTCAGGTGCCCAATCCCGTGTGCATTTTACCCGTCCAATTCTGATAACTGCCAGGAGTATATATGTATCAAACGCCCTATACCGATTCAACCCGCTGGCTGCGCGGCAATTTGCATGGACATACCTGCTGCGGCCGTTTTATGGATGTCTCCGAGAGCGGGCCCATGTTCGCCAGCCTGGGATACGATTTTATGGCCATTACCGACCACAATATGGCGCCCGACCAAGAACAGTGGCGGCTATGGCAAGAGCAGGCCAATTTAGTACTTATCCCGGGCGAGGAAAACGGCAAAACCGACCATTTCCTTGAATTGGGTGTGTTCTCGGTGGCCGAAACCCCTTCGCTCGATATTGAGGATCGGGCCCAGGCGTTAATGGCGGCGGGCGGCTTTATCGCCACTTGCCATCCGCAAGAATACCCGCACGGGGCCGAAAACGTCCAGCGCACGGCCGGGATTGTCCACGCGATTGAAATTTTCAACGGTTTGCGCGAGGGCAGGGGATGCGACGAGCCAGCCAATATCGGCTTGTGGGACCAGGCTCTCAGCCAAGGGCACCGTGTTTGGGGCGTTGCCACCGACGACTTTCATTGCCAATATACCACGCCTGGACACGGCTGGGTCAGCGTCCAGGTGCCCGAAGACGAGGAAAATATCACTTGGCAATTGCTTGTGGAGCAACTGAAAAAAGGGGCTTTCTATGCCAGTACGGCTCCCGTCATTGAGCAGATTTTATTCGATGGCCAAAACCTGAGCCTGCAAGCAGACCGGTTTGTCCAGGAAATGCGGGTTATTGGGCCCCATGGCGAGCAATTGGCGGTTGGCCAGAGGCCCCGATTAGAATGGCGCGCAGCAGACGATTTGGCCTATTTTCGCGTCGAGGTGCACACGGGTAGCCGTCGCGCCTGGACCCAGCCTTTTTTTCTGGCAACCAATAAATAAGCGGGCGTTGAAGGTGGCGTCCTTGGCGCATTGTCATTAGAGGAGAAGATGATGAAAAATATTGTTTTGGGACTGTGTGTTGCCCTCTTGATGAGCCAGGCTGTCGAGGCCGACGACTGGCCCGGGTGGCGCGGGCCCAACAGGGATGGGATTTCGTTGGAGACCGGTCTGCTGCAAAGCTGGCCGCAAGAAGGCCCCAAGCTGGCCTGGCAGATCGATGCTATTGGCGGTGGCTATTCGACTCCAGCCGTTGCCGGGGATCGCCTGTATTTGCTGGCCAACGTCGGTATGGAAGACGAATATGTCAAAGCGTTGGACGGCAAAGACGGCCGGACAATCTGGTCGGTCCGCATTGGCCGGGTTGGGGTGCCCGACCAGCGACCCAGCTACCCGGGATCGCGCGGCATGCCGACTATTGACGGCGACTTGCTCTACGCGCTGGGATCGGACGGGGATCTGGTCTGCCTCGAAACCGCTACGGGGAAGAAGCGTTGGCACGTCAATTTTCAACAGGCCTTTGGCAGCGAGCCGCCGCGCTGGGCCTGGTCGGAATCTCCTTTGATAGATGGCGACAAGCTGATTTGTTCACCGGGGGGCGCCAATGCCACGATCTTGGCCCTGGACAAGCTGACCGGGGAGATCTTGTGGAAGACGGCCACTGAGGAAGCGGATCTGGCCGGCTACGGCTCGCCGGTGGCGGCGACCATTGCCGGAGTTAGGCAGTATGTCGTGTTCCTCGCCCAGGGGGTCGTTGGGGTCAATGCAGAAAGCGGAGAGTTTCTCTGGCGCTATGCCAAGACCGCCGAGGGGAGCCCGGCCAATATACTGACCCCCATTATCGACGGCGATCGCGTCTATACGGGGTCGAACCGGGGCGGCGGTGGCTTGGTGCGAGTGCAACTGGACGAGGATTCACCGGTTGCAGAGATCTACCATGGACAGAAGATGCCGGGCCACGTGGGCGGAGCGGTGCTGATCAATGGCCGCCTATACGGTAGCACGCGCACGGCGCTGCTGTGCGTCGACTTCGAAAGCGGCGACGTTGCCTGGACGGACCGCAGTGTCGGCCCAGCGACGGTGGGATACGCCGACAATCGTTTGTACGTGGTTGGCGATGAAGGCGAGATTGCCCTGGTCGATATCAGCGGCGATGCGTACCGGGAGGTGGGGCGGTTTACGCCGCCCGGTCGGGTTGAAGCAGGGACGAGCTGGACGTATCCGGTGGTGGCCAACGGGCGGATGTATATCCGCCATCTAGAGAAAATGTGGGCCTACGACGTGGGCGCCGAGCCTGCGGGGCATTGAAAAGAGCAATTTTCGCTGGTGCGCTAGTGTTAGAATGGGGACGAACAAAAGACCGGCGAAAATAGGCTATTGAAGTTCAGACAAAAACGGCTCTGAGAAAACTCTATCCACCGATAGAGTCTCGCAGAGCCGTTTTTGTTTGTATAAGGGGCTTCCTCAGCGGCGGCGTGAACGGCGGCGCTGGGGGCGCGGACGGCGCGCTGGGGGCCGCCCTGCATCCTTTTCCGTCGACTCGCGGACGTTTAGGTCGGACCCCCGCAGGGTTTGCCCGTCGAGGCCCTCGATAGCTTCGAGGGCGGCTCCTGTACTGGGCATATCCACCAGGGCGGTACCTTGTTTTTCCTCAACTTTGACCGCAAGCACTTTGCCGAAGCATTCGAATAGCGTGCGCAATTCTTCCTCGGTAATATCGGTGGCCAGATTGTCGACGCTTATCTTCACGCAATGCCTCGTTTCAGTAAAATAGTCGATATGGGGTTACGGCGATCTGTTGCCGCGGATAAACGCCACCTAACCGATCCTTAGGTACGGGGGGAAGCGCTGGGCTGAATATAGGTGTTCGCCCAGGGAAGGCAAGGATACCCGGTCGGCATTTTGCCGGTGGTGCTCCAGGCCCTATCTTGGTGGACGCTGGCTGGGCGTCGACCACGCCGGCACCAAAGTTGTCTCGTGCGCCGTGTCTCCCTAAGAACGGAGTCCCATGAACGACGAACCGCTGATTGCTGTCTTCATCGACTTTGAGAATTTGGCCTACGGTACCCAGGATCAGCAGCAGGGCGATTTCCAGATTGACCTGATTCTCAAACGGTTGCTGGAAAAAGGCCGCATCGTATATAAACGCGCCTACTGCGATTGGAGTCGCTTTGCCAAGGCGGTGCGCCAGTTCCACGGTCACGGTATTGAATTGATCGATATCCCGCAGACCCGCATGAGCGGTAAGAACAGCGCCGATATCCGCATGGTCGTGGACGCCCTCGATTTGTGCTATGCCAAGGGGCATATCGATATCTTCGCCCTGATCTCGGGCGACAGCGACTTCTCGCCCTTGGTCTCCAAGCTCAAGGAAAACGACAAGCGCGTGGTGGGCTGCGGTGTCAAGGCCTCTACCTCGGATCTGCTAATCGCCAATTGCGACGAATTTTTCTACTACGACGACCTCTATCGCAACGCGCAGAAAAAGCCCGTTCGACCCCGGCGCGATAATAGGGCGGAAAACCGCGACAAAGACCGCGAAGATAACCGCGAGGAGGCCATCGACCGCCTGGTTGAAATTATCCTGGCCTTGGCCGCCGACTACGAGCCCTTGTGGGGGTCCCTGGTCAAACAGACCTTGCACCGGGTATACCCCAATTTCAATGAATCGGCCTACGGCTACCGCAATTTCACCGACCTGCTCAAAGCCGCCCAGGAACAAGGCCTGATCGATCTGGATTACGACCGGGCGCGGGGCAATTACAAAATAAGTCAGAAGCAGACTTGAAAAATGAGCGATGAAGGGAGGCCTATGAAGATGTATCGCGGGATAATTTGCGCTTTGATACTCGCCGTTATCGCCGCGGCTAGTATAGGCTGTGACAAAGCGGCGACGAAAATAACCATTGGCTATGCCGCGCCTTCTCTGGCCGATGAAGGGCAGGTCGCCATCCGCGAGGGGGTGGTGGTAGCGGCGGCCAAGTTGGGCTGGGCTATAACGACAACGGATGCCGAACGGGATGCGGCCAAACAGATAAACCAGATCGATGCCTTAATTGCCAAAGGGGTCGCCGCGCTGGTTCTGATTCCGGTGGATTCGGCGGCGTTGACCGTGGCGGTGGAACAGGCCAAAAAATACAATATCCCGGTGATCACCATCGACCGCAAAACAAGTGGCGGTGAATTGCTGTTGACGGTACAGTCGGATAATTACTTGGCCGGGCAACAGGCGGGCGAGCGGATGGTTGTCTTGCTGCAGGGCAAATACGGTACGCCCCGGGGCCTTGTGTTGGAACTGCAAGGGGCGCTGGGAACCAACGTGGCCCAGTTGCGGGGGCTCGGGTTCAACGATGTGATGGATAAATACCCCGAGATAGAGGTGCTCAGCAAGCCAACGGATTGGCAGGCCGACAAGGGCGCCGTAACAACGGCCGATATCTTGACCGCGCACCCCGATCTGGACGGTATTTATTGGCATAGCGACGCCATTGGTGCCGGTGTGGTGCCGGCTCTCGAGCGCTTGGGGCGTTTACCGCCGGTCGGCGATCCGGAGCATATCTTTTTGGTCGGCATCGATGGGATGCGGGTCACTCTGAACTATATCCGCGAGGGCAAAGTCGATGCTACCATGTCGCAGAATTTGCTGGACCTGGGACCGGTGGCCCTCGACTTTTTGGCCGGCCATTTCCAGGGGCGACCGGTGCCGAGTTCGGGGCAGGTAGAAGAAGCCGGTGCGTCGTGGTCGCCGGCCCAAGTCCAGTTGGTGGATACCGGCCCCTTGATCAATTTGGCGACGACTCCGGTGGACAGGACCAATGTAGACGATCCGCGCTTGTGGGGTAATGCCGGCCGGGGCGACCAGGATCAGTGAGGGTATTGGCCAGCGTGGGGCCCGACAACGGCGATTGTGTAGGCTCAAAGCCGATACAGGGCGGTAGGCATGGAAACCAGTAATAAAGCGGGCTCCAAGCCCGATGGGCAGGGCTGGAAGGTCCTTTCAAGATCTATCGTCCTGGACTACTCGATCTGGATTGTCTTGGCGGTGATTGTCGCCGTTCTTTCCCTGCTTGAGCCGCGTTTTTTGTCGCCCATAAATCTGACTAATATCCTGTTGCACTCGGCGGTTTTGGGGGTGGTCGTAATTGGCGAATCGATTTGTTTGCTGTCGGGCAAGTTCGATTTGTCCGTGGGCTCTACCGCAGGGCTGACCGGGGCACTGGCCGCCTGGTTGATGGTCGCGGGGCAGCCCGCCGCCTCTGGTTGGCAGCTCGACCCATTGGTGGCGATTCCCCTGGTGCTGATGGTAGGTATGGCGATCGGCCTTTTCAACGGCTTCTTTATCGCCAAAATCGGCATGAACCCCCTGCTGACCACATTGGCGACGATGATTTTTGTTCGCGGTCTAGCCTTGATCGTGACCTCGGGCGAGAGTCTGTACGAATTTCCCGCGGTCTATCGCTTTCTGGGGAGTGGTTCGTTGGGGCCGGTGCCCATGGCGGTGCTGCTGCTGCTGGTCTTATTGTTGGTCTTCCATTTCATCTTGAAATACAAGAAAATTGGCCGTCATATCTATATAGTAGGCGGCAGTGCGGCGGCGGCCAGGGCCTGTGGGATTCGGGTCGAGCGGGTGGAGATATTCGCCTTTGTGATGAGCGGTTTGCTCGCCGCAGTCGGGGGCATCCTGCTCTCCAGCCGGCTGAATTCGGCGCAGACAGCCTCCGGTACCGGCATGGAATTGGAAGTGATTGCCGCCGCCGTAATTGGCGGCATCAGTTTGGCGGGGGGCCGCGGCAAGCTGATCAATGCCCTGGCCGGCGTGCTGGTGATTCAGAGTATCGGCTCGGGGTTGGTGCTGTTGGATGTGCCCGCCTTTTGGATTCGCTGTACTACCGGGCTCATTATTTTTCTCGCCATTTTGATCGATACGCTGAAAACGAGATTGCGGTGGGGGGATTAATATGGACCAGCGGCCGATCTTGACTATGACCGATATTTCCAAGCAGTACGGCGCAGTCGTAGCGTTGGAGGGAGTTGGCTTCGAACTCTATCGGGGCGAAGTATTGGGGCTGGCAGGCGATAACGGCGCTGGCAAATCCACTTTGATGAAAATTCTCGCCGGTGTCTATCGGCCTACCAGAGGGACTATCGCTATTGGCCAGGATGAAGTCGCCTTTGCCAATCCGGCCGATGCCATTGGCCAAGGCATCCAGATGATCTACCAGGATCTGGCGGTGGCCGACAATATCGATGTCGTCGGCAATGTCTTTTTGGGCCGGGAGCGCAGCAAGCGAATTTTGGGCGGCTTGATAAGTATTCTCGATGAAAGGGCGATGGAGGAGCAGGCGCGCCAGGCTCTGGACCGGGTCGAAATTGATATTGGCTCGGTGCGGACACCGGTGGAGAATTTGTCGGGTGGACAGCGTCAGGCCGTGGCCATTGCCCGGGCCATATCGGCGCAGGCGCAGATTGTCATTATGGATGAACCCACCGCCGCCCTGGGGGTGAGTGAGAGTCGCCAGGTGATGGGGGTTATTCGCGATTTGAAGGAAAAGGGGATTGCCATCATTTTCGTCAGTCATCGCCTGGAAGATATCTGCGCGGTGGCGGATCGGGTCGTGGTGTTAAAAGGGGGGAAGAAGGTCGGCGACCGACCAATCGCCGATATCTCTCTTGAGCAGTTGCGACGGCTTATCGTCGAGGGCGTTTAGGGCGAGTTTTTGTTAGCTACCGATAAGGGAGGAATGGCAATGTCAGTAGAAGCGTTGGAGGGCACCCAACCGCTAACGATGGATGGCGATATCGCCTCGCAACTGGTCGACGGAGCGGATGGTTTTTTGTTGCGTAAACTGGAAGAATCGATCGAGCGTCGCCAACGGCACTGGTCGCGGGATCTATCATCGCCGGCGGCCTACAGCGAATCGGTAGAGCCCAACCGCCAGCGCCTGGCCCATATCCTAGGCCTGCGCGACGAGCGGGTAGCGGCGGCAGGGCTCGAATTGGTGGGGACCACGGCGCAACCGGCGCTGGTGGGACGGGGCTCGGGATACGAGATTTACACCGTGCGCTGGGCCGCCTTTGACGATGTCTGTGGCGAAGGGCTGCTGCTGTCGCCCACAGATAAAGATCCGGTCGCCGATATTATTGCCCTGCCCGACGCCGATCTAACCCCGGAGCAAATCGTTGGCTTGGCGGACGGGGTTGCCAGCGGCTCCCAATACGCCCGGCGTCTGGCCGCCAGCGGCTGCCGCGTTGTGGTGCCGACCTTGGTGGATCGCGGCGAGGCGGTAAATGGGATTTCTCGGCGCGAATATCTCTACCGTTCGGCTTACGAGCTGGGGCGTCATTTGCTGGGTTACGAGTTGCAGAAGGTCCTGGCCCTGGTCGACTGGTTCAAGGGGGACAATACCAGCGCGCCTGTTGGAGTGGTGGGCTGGGGCGAAGGGGGCTTGCTGGCTCTGTATGCGGCGGCGCTGGATCAGCGCATCGTCGCGGCTTGTGTCAGCGGCTATTTCACCTCGCGCCAGGAAATCTGGAAAGAGCCCATCGAACGCAATGTCTTTGGGTTGCTGGAGCAATTTGGCGACGCCGAACTGGCCAGTCTGGTGGCCCCCCGCGGGTTGGTTGTTGAAGCCGCCGGCATGCCCATTGTCAATGTCTCGGCGGGCCAGGGCGCCGGCGCGCCTTGCCAGTTAGAAACACCCGCCGCCGATACGGTCCGCCGCGAATTTGAACGGGCTCTGCATCTAATCGAAGGGCTCGAACCGGCGGCGCCTATTAGCTATGTGGTCAGTGGCGATGGGGCCGGACCGTTTGCTACTGACGCCGCGCTGGCGCCATTCCTCGCTGGCCTGAGTGGCGATGTGGCGCTTTCCTCTGATAATGCCGTCCCGAACTTGCTGGGCGCATTGCCCGACCGGGAAGCTCGGCAGCAGCGGCAAGTGCACCAGCTGGACCGCCACAATCAATGGCTTTTGGGCCGTTGCGCGGTGACTCGCGACGCCTACTTTGCCGACTTAGACTGCACTTCGCTGGAGACTTTCAGCGCGACTATTGAGCCCTACCGCGAGGCGTTTGCCGAGGAAGTGATCGGCCGCTTCGACGACGAGGTATTGCCGTTCAATGCGCGCTCACGGCTTGCGTACGAGGGCGACGGTTGGAAGGGCTACGAAGTGGTGCTGGATGTTTTTGAAGGCTTGTTCGCCTACGGTATCCTGGCCCTGCCCGACGATTTGCAGGAAGGGGAACAGCGGCCCGTGGTGGTCTGCCAACACGGGCTCGAAGGGCGGGCGCAGGTCGTTGTCGACGGGACCCGCGACGCCTATTCCAATTGGGGACCGCGGCTGTTGGAAGAGGGGTTTATCGTTTTTGCGCCGCAGAATCTGTATATCTTCACCGACCGCTTCCGCAGCCTGCAGCGCAAGGCCTATGCTTTGCAGAAGACACTGTTTTCGATGATGGTGCCGCAACACCAACAGATTACCGATTGGCTCAAGGGCCTACCTTTTGTCGATGCCGAGCGGATCGGCTTTTACGGCATCAGCTACGGCGGTAAAACGGCGATGCGGGTGCCGCCTCTGGTAGACAATTACTGTTTGGCCATTTGCAGCGCCGACTTCAACGAGTGGGTGTGGAAGAACGCCTCGACCTCCAGTCCGTACAGCTACGCCGACAAAGGCGAGTACGAGATTTTCGAATTCGACCTGGGCAGCACCTTCAATTACGCCGAGATGAGCCGTTTGATCTGCCCCAGGCCGTTTATGGTGGAACGGGGGCATCACGACGGAGTGGCCCCGGACGAGGCGGTGGCCTACGAATACGCCAAGACCCAGCGGCATTACGATTTGCTGGGTCTTGGCCAATTAACGGAGATGGAGGTCTTTACCGGCGGCCACCAGATCCATTTGCAGGGGGCTTTGGCGTTTCTGCAAAAGCATCTGAATTGGCCGCGGCGGGGGCAATAACGTCCGGCGCTGGTTAGACGCCCGGCCTCAATATCTGCTCATTACTCAACCCACCTCCGCCATTACCCGGGTGATGACATCGATGGCCTTCTTGGCATCTCCCATGCGGTTATCTCCGCCTTCCCGCTCAATGTACATATCGCCGCTGTAGCCGCCATCAGCCAGCACCTTGATAAAGGCGTGCCAGTCAACTTGCCCTTCGCCCACCGGCATTTCCGCACCCCATTCACCCGGGGTCTGGGTGCGGATGGCGTCTTTGATATGGATCGATTGCACCCGGGGCAGAAGCTTGACTAAAGCCTCGATGGGTTCGCCCTTGTCGTAGAGGATCATATTGGCCGGGTCGAAATTGATGCCGATATTGGTGACGCCGCGCCCTTCCATATAATCAAAAAAGGCCCATAGATCATCGGCTGTTTCCTGACCGGTCTCAAAGCCCAGGTCGAGGCCCTCGGCGGCGAAAATGGCCGCTACAACCTCCATGCGTTGCGCTAGTTTCTGAAATTCGGCGCCCTCCATATCGTGGGGCAGGAAGCCGGCGTGGAACATGACCCTGGGCAGCCCGAAGCGCCGTGCACGGGCCGCGACATCGCGGGCGATTTGCTGGTTCCCCTCCCAGTGCTCATCGGGGACAATGCCGCCGGTGGTTTTGATGGTATCCATCGTCGTGTAGTCTTCGCCAATGGTGCCGAACATGCCGGAAACAACCTGCCCGCCCACTTTTTCGAGCGCCTCGGGGACGCCGTCGACAATGCCCGCGTCGTCGCGGTGGGGTACCAGTCCGAGCTGCAGCTTTTTCAGTCCTAACTCACCCATGATGCGGGCCATATCGTCGGCGCTTTGCGGCAGCATCGACCAACTGCATACACCGAGTTGCTGTGGAGTCTGTGTCGTCATTGTATCGTCCTTGGTGATTAAGAGGCCATTTTACAAATCCAACTGCGCTTGGGCCGCGCCGCAACGTGTGGAATGGCTGCTAGTATTTCGCCCGTGCGCGCCAGTCGGCCATGACCTGTTCAGTGCGGCGGATCAGGTGTTCGTCTTTCTCGCTGCGCACGGCGGTGGGGTCCTGGCCGGACCAGTCGTAATAGCCCTTGCCCGAGTCGAGACCGGTTTCGCCGCGCTCTACCATGGCTTGCAGGAAAGCCAACGGCTCTTCCCAGCTGCCCAACTCTTTCCACAGATGCCCGGCGACACGGACGTGCATTTCAAGTCCGTTTATATCGCGCTGTTTGAGCGGCCCGGCGGTGGTGAAGCGCGGCGCCAGACCCAACTCGACGGCTAAGTCAATGGACTCGGCGTCGGCCACTCCGGTCATGAGCAGGTGCACCGCCTCGCGGATAACGGCGTGCTGGAGGCGGTTGACCAAAAAGCCGGGGCCGTCCTTTTGCACCTTTAATGTCGTGCGACCCAGTCGCTCCCAGATTTGGCAGGAGCGGTCCATGGTCTGGTCCGAGGTCTTGTCGCCGCGGATGACCTCGAGGACGGGGACGATATGGGCGGGCTGAAAAAAATGGGAGCCGCCGATCCTATCTTGGTGCACCATGCGCTCGCCCAGGATGGTGATGGGGAGGCCGGAGGTATTGCTGGCAAGGACGGTATCCCGAGGGGCCAAGGCGTCCATCTGTGCGAAAAGCGCTTGCTTGGCTTCGAGATTTTCGGTGATCGATTCAACGACAAATTCGGCGTCGCCGACGGCGTCGCCGACAGCGGTTGTGGTGCGAATACGCCCGACAACGGCTTGGGCTGTTTGACCGCGCAAAAGATCGTGGCGCTCCAGGTCGCCGGCATAGCGGTGGATATTATCCATGGCCCGGTCCACTGTTTCACGCCGGCGGCTCATCAATACGGTTTCCTCGCTGCCCATGGCCAGCACCAAAGCGATTTGGCTGCCCATGAGGCCGCCGCCCATGACGGCGGATTTCTGCAAAAAGAGCTCTTGTGCCATATGTCCCTAAGTCTGCGTTGGTTTAGTGTGGTGGTGGGTCGTGTTGCACGGGAAAGTCATTTACCGCCAGTCGGCTCAATAAGCGGCATAACTTCGGCGGCCACTTCCAGGGTTTGGTTGATATCGGCGGGGGTATGCGCCTGTGAGAGGTAGAGTTTGCCGCCGGGGCTGACAAAAATGCCGCGGCGGATCATCTCAAGGCCAAAACGTTGTGCCGCTTGGGCGTCGGCTTGGAGGCCGTCGGTGTGGGTGTGCATGGGTAGATCGCTGAAAACTGTCTGCAGTACCGGTCCTTCGCCAATGACCTGGAAGGGAATGCCCCGTTTTCTAGCCAGGCTTTCGAGGCCCTGTTTGAGCTGCTCCGAAATCTGGTAGAAATAAGGGTAGACCCCGTCTTTGGCCAATTCGTCCAAGGTGACCAGGCCGGCGGCGCAACCGATTGGGTTGCCGTTCATGGTGCCGCTGGCAAAGACATAGTCGCCACCGCCTTTGCGCCGGGGATCGGCGCAGGCCATGACCTCTTGGCGACCGCAGACCGCCGCCAGCGGATAGCCGCCGCTGATGGTTTTGCCGTAGACGGCCAGATCGGGTACGACCCCGTAGCGCTCCTGGGCGCCGCCCCAGGCAATGCGAAAGCCGGTGACAATTTCGTCGAAAATTAGCAGGATACCGTGCGCCTGGGTTATTTTTCTCAGGCTTTCGAGAAAGCCCGGTTGCGGGCAGAGGGCCCGTTGCAGGGGTTCAACGATAACGGCGGCCAATTCCCCTGCCTGGGCCTCGATAAGCTGGACTGCTGCTTCGGCTTGGTTAAAAGGGCTTACCAGAACCGTCTGCGTGGTTCCTTGGGGAATGCCTTTGCTGTCGGGGCTCGGGACGGGATAGTCGGCCGGCTGGTTGGGGGCGGCGCTTTGCATGGCGTAATCGTGGGCTCCGTGCCACCCCCCTTCGAATTTGAGAATTTTCTCTTTGCCGGTAAAAGCCCGCGCCAGACGCAGTGCGGTAAAGGTCCCTTCGGTGCCGGAGGAAGCGTAGCGCAGGGTGCCGCCGCAGGGGGCCGCCTCGACAACCCTTTGTGCCAGGCGGATGGCCGGCTCGTTGAGTCCGTAGAAGGTCGAGCCGAGCTTGGCCTGTGCGGCTACGGCGGCGGCGATGGCGGGATGGGCGTGCCCCAGAATGAGCGGGCCGGAACCCAGCACGTAATCGATGTACTCTTTGCCGGATACATCGAAAATTCGGCATCCTTGGCCGCGGTGAAATACGGTGGCTACTTCGTCCGGCAGGCGAAACATCCCGAAGCACCCCCCGACCAGGTAGCGTTCGGCTAGATCGAGCAATTTTTCCATGGGGTCTTCTCGCGGGCCAAAGTTCACAGGGCTATGATGTTGAGTGGCGTAAATTTGGCTAATTTGGCCTGCCAAGTCAACGTTGGGCCGAATAGGAGGCAAGGCCCGGATTGTTTGTCAAAGTGGGGCCAATCTGGGCGGTTGGGGACAAAATAAAATTGACGGGTCAGTTTTACTTTAGACTGGACTTTTGCAAAAATCAGGTGAGGGCAAGATGGTCCATAATCTTTGCGATCTCCCATTTAGCATCCGTTGCTTGTTGAATGGCCCAGGTCAGCGTCTTGCCCAAGACCTCTTTGGCAACGG
>WLWI01000155.1_pt1 | contig 94422 bp, 83 predicted proteins | sample 6701501 | NCBI WGS metagenome assembly WLWI01 (sample SAMN12718690, study PRJNA515312) | sponge metagenome | isolation source: marine sponge | host: Mycale hentscheli | place: New Zealand: South Island, Marlborough, Capsize Point | collected 2014-11-01 | reverse complement strand
GTCGCCGCCTGGCAAGAGCAACGTAATCAAGCCGCCTGTACCATCGACTGGCGTTTTACTACGGACGAGGCACGCATCAAATTAAAACGACTCTATCCATCCGTTAATAAAAATTGAACCACTAGAGGCCACGGCGGAACACGGTTGTTTGGACATGGGAACTCACATAATTGTGGTATGCGAGAAACCACGATTGGCGTAACACTGGGTTGGAGCGGGCTGATGATTGTTTGGTTGCAGTCGGCTCAGCGACGCACTCCAGGCGCTTCAGGTGGCCAACAGGTGTTCAGTGCCGGCTCGGCTCAACTCCGCAGCGGACCCCGGTTGTCGTCGTCTATGGGGACCGGATCGGCCAATTCGATCAAGTCGGGGATATCGAAATTTTCCAGCAAACCAAAACAAAACAGCGGTGCGGCGTTGGCGTAGGGTACCGGCCATTCGATGAGATGATCGAGTGAGGCCATCAGCACGGTGGTGGCCAGGCCGTTGAAATGGCCGGGATCCAGGGCGGTGGCCAACAGGCCGACGATGGGCATTAGCTGGCCCTGGGTGTGCAGATACAGATCCTTGGTGCGGTGGCGACGGCAGGCCCACTGGACTACGGCTAGCAATTGCCCCACTTGTAGGCCCAGGGCGCGCTGGCCCATGGTGGACAGCAGCATATGGTATTGCCACGATTGGGCCCACTCACCGGTGCCGTACAAGTCTACGGCCAGGACGCGACGTCCCTGGGCCAGGGCGGTTTGCACGGTGTCTCGGGTTTGGCCGCGGCCGCCGTCGCCAATGACCAGGGCCAGCCCCTTGGACCGGGGTGGGGCGCATTCGGTAATGCCCAGACTCCAGGTCTGGTCCAGGGTGAGGACGTGCTGGCGGATGGTGGTCCCCTGCCGGGTCTGGGCTTTGCCCACCGGGCGAATTTTCACTTGGTCGTAGGTGGGCAATTTGAGCAGGGTGTGCAATTGCCGCCGCGCTTGTGCCTTGGTGCGGCGTGGCCGCTGTTGCCGCTGCCGGCGGATATCGACTAAAGCTTGGTGAGCCAGGGTGAGCAAGGTGGCGTTGTCGGGCGGCAGACCCACGGTCAATTCGGCTTCGCTGCGGAGTTCGTCCTGGTAGGGCAGGTCGTTATTAGATGTACTGACTCCAAAATGCTTATCGAGGAACTGGTATAGTTGGCTGCGGTTGTCGCTGTCGTAATTGTGCGTGCCTGGGTCGGTATTGTCGTGAAAGCCCAATTTATCGGCGGCCTCGTACATAGCAAAGACGGGCTTGAGGGGCTGGTAGATGGAGCGGCGGGTGCGGCGGGTCTGGAAGCAGCAATCGTCTTCGCGGTTGTATATCAGCAGGGTGGGGCGCGGGGCAAACAGGCCCGACAATTCGTCAAAGTCGGCCACGGCGCACAAATCGGAAGGCACCTGTTCTAAATCGCCGATATCGTTAGTGCAGGTGGCCCGTTGCCAGACGGGCGAGTGGCCTGCCACCGGCACGATAACTTTGACGCGCGGGTCCAGGGCCGACAGCAGAGCCGTTTGCCAGCCGCCGCCCGACAGACCGGTCATGGCAATGCGTGCGGGGTCGGCGTGGGGATGCGCCAACAGAGCGTCGAGGCCGCGCTTCATGGCCAGGTAGAATACCGCCATGCCGGCCTGGCCACACAAATCGAGGTGGCCCAGGCGGTTGTGTTCGGCGTCGGCGCGCAATTCGGCCATGCCGATAAATTCGCTATTGAGGGCGAGCATGCCGCGCTTGGCCAGGTTTATGCAGCGGGCCTGCTTATAGTCCATGAATTTGCCGCCGGCGTGGTGGCCGTTGGGGTTGAGTACGGCCGGGACTTTGCCGCTGAGATTGCTGGGCTCGTATAAGAGGGCGGGAATCCACATCCCTGGATAGCCCTCGTAGCGCAATTTGCGGATGCGGTAGCCGTGGTTGGTCTCAATGGTGTCGGTCCACTCGATATTAGGCGGCAAATCGAGCAGGCCGTCGGGGTGACCGCGGAAAAAGCTGGCCAGCATATCGCGGCGGATTTTGTCGCCGCGGCGTTGCCAGGCGGCTTTGGAGGCGGGCTGTTTGAAATGCGGTAGATGGGCCTTGAAGTGGGCCTGGAGCTGGCGCTGGGGCAGGGTACCCAGGAGTTTGCGGGCAAGAGCGCGTTGCATGGGGTAGGCTCCGTTGCGTTTACAGTTCGACCTCTGCAGTGACAAAGTAGTGGTCGCTGGGATAGCGGCCCTGGTCGTGGTCGCGGATTATTTCGGCGCTGGTGGTGCGCCCCGGGCCGCGCGAGAATACCCAGTCTATTTTGCCCGGGTTGCCCTCGAAATCGGGCCCCTTGAAGCCGTGGAACGTATCGCCGGGATCGTCCGCGCCGTGGATCTGGGCGTAGGTATCCTGCCAGCCGCCGTCGACAAAGGTCTGGATGGCCGGGTTGCTGAAGGCGCAATTCATATCGCCGGTGAGGAATTGCGGGTAGTCCTCGGGATAGGCGGTGGCGTCTTCGTTGATAATGCGGGCCTGGTTTTCGCGCGCCTGTTGGCCAACGTGGTCCAGGTGGGTATTGACGAAGCGGAATTCGCGACCGGCCTTATCGGTCAATCGCACCCAGGCGGCCAGGCGCACGCAGGCGCTGTCCCAACCCCACGAGCCGGCCACGTGGGGGGTGGGCGACAGCCAGTAACCGCCCTGCGATACCAGGTCAAAGGCGTCGCGGCGGTAGAAGATGGTATTCATTGGGTGCAGGGTTTGAGCTTCGTCGGCCAGGGCGTAGTGGGCGTATTCGGGGAAGAGGGGGAGCAGATCGTCGAATTGCTGGCGCCAGACTTCCTGAAAGCCGATTAAGTCCGGGGTTTGGGCGCGGATGGTCTGGGCGCAGTAATCTTTGCGGTGGATCCAGTTGTCGGCTCCGTCGTCGGCGCCGAAGCAGCGGATATTGCAGGTAATGATTTTCATGGCGTCCTCCTGTTGGCTATCAAGGTATCTATCCAGGAAGAGCTTGTCCACCGCGCTGCTAAGGAGGAAGTGCTTGGGATGAGGGACTCTAAGGGCGTGGCGAGAACGGATGGTGGAACAGGGATAACATCATATAATCCATTTGCCACTGTCCAATTCTATAGTAGTTGGCTGTTGCTTTGTCGCAAGCTAAAAAGCCTAAAAAAGTAACTTTTTACCTTGCTTCCGTTCCTAAAGAAGTGGACGTATTGACTGCAACCCACTTCAGGAGCCAAGCCCGTGGAAAAGATTGAACGCCGCACTGTTGAGAGAGCTGCCCGTCTCTACAAAAGTAATAGCGAAGCCGCCGCCGCACTGGGGGTGGCCATGCGCAGTTTTGGGCGTATGTGCAAAGCCTACGGCATTGAAACGCCTTGGGGCCGCAAGCGGCGCCGGCAGCAAGGGGCCGCCGCATCGCGCTGAAAGAACTCTCAGGATTGGGCCCAAATAGCTTGTTGTGTAACGGCCTTTCCGTTTATTGAGATCCGTCACCCAACCGCCTCTCTGTTCGACGGAGGGGCGGTTGGCGCGTACATTTATCTTTATTTGCAGCTGAGCGACGTACTTGTCGCACAAGCGATAGGGGCCAGGATGGAGCACGGATCACAAGGGGACGGGCGGGGACCAGGGACTTTGCTGTTGACCACCAACCCCGGGTTGGAGGAATTCGTTGCCGAGGAATTCGCCGAACGGGCCGAGATTTTCGCCTTAGAAGGGCTAGTCACCACGCCGCGGCCCTGGGATCTGGATGGGTATGTGCAAGTGGCCTGGGAGCGCGGCCCCGAGGAAAGTCTCGAACTAATCGAGGGGATGCGCTCTATCCACTGGGGGCTGCGCGGCGGGCAGTGCATTGAGCTGGATGAGGCGGACCCGCTGGAGTCCATTCGCCAGGGGCTGCGGCAATCGCCCATTGAGCTTTTGCCGCCCGACAAAAGCTTCCGCGTCACCAGCGAGCGGCAGGGCACTCATCCTTTCACTAGCACGCAGGCGCAGGGGGCCGCCGGGGCGGCGCTGGTGGGGCGCTACGGCAATCCGGTCGATCTGACGGGCTACGATATCGATGTGCGAGCCGATGTTTACGACGGCCAATGCGTCGTTGGCCGGGTCCTCAACCGGCGGCGTCTGAGCCAGCGCTACCAGCGGGTGCGGCAACCGCGCACGGCGCTGATGCCGACGGTGGCCTACGCCATGCTGCGATTGGCCGGGGTCGAAGAAGGGGCCTTGCTCGACCCGTGTTGCGGTTCGGGCACCATCTTGTTTGAGGCGGCCCATCTTTATCCCGGCTTACAGCTTTTTGGCAGCGATTTGCACGAGCGTGTCGTGGGCGGAGCGCGCAATAATATCGCGACTTTATTGGGCGACCGATCTGTCGAGTTGCGTCAGGCCGATGTGCGGCAATTGCAGACGGCTTATGAAGGGCAGACCTTCCAAGCCCTGGTGAGCAATCCGCCCTACGGCGTCAGACAGGGGCGGCAGGTCAATTTCTTCCACTTTTATCGCGCTTTTTTAAGCCAGGCCCAACCGTTGCTGGAGGCGGGCAGTCCAGTGGTATTATTGGTGTGCAAGGAGCACGTCTTTGAAGAGGTCTTGCGGCAGCTGGGGACTTTTAGATTGGTCGATAAACGGCTGCTTAAAACCGGCGATGTGCGGCCGCGTATCTACTTGCTGGAGCGGTTGTAAATAAAAGGACGACTATGGTCACACTTTATCTGGTGCGTCACGGCCAAGTATACAATCCCGACGGGATTATTTACGGCCACTTGCCAGGCTTTGGACTAAGTCAGACAGGAGAAGGGCAAATTGAACGAGCGGGAAAAGCGTTGGCCGATTGTGGTCCGCTGCAGGCCCTGTACACTTCGCCTTTGCAACGGGCGCGGGAATCGGCGGCTATTCTGGCCGGGCATGTAGGGTTGCAGCCGGTAGTTGCAGAGAGTTTGGTGGAAACGGGTATTGGCGGTTACCAAGGAAAGAGTTTCGACGTCTTGCCCAGGCCCTATATCACGGAAGAGGCGGTGCACGAGGGGATTGAGTCGGCCGCTTCGATCCGCGCCCGGATCTTGGCTTGGGTCGAAGGGATGCAACAGGACCATGCCGGCCAGCAGATTGCGGCGGTATCGCACCGCGATCCGATTATTGTCGCCCTGTTGCATTGGACGGGCCAAGGGCTGGAGGCGTTGCCCGACTTCAATATGAATACCGGTGGAGTATACCGGGTGCAATTGAACGGGGCTGAGTGCGCGGTAGAGTTGGTCGTCTGAACGGAGCTAGCCCAGGACGTGTTTTTTCAGGGCGTCTATTTGTTCGCGATTGCCCAGGGCTATGAGGTTGTCGCCTTCTTCCAGAACTTGCTTGGAAAGGGAGAGGCATTGGCGGCCAGGGCGACTCGAGGAGCCCCCGGCTTCGTGCACGCCGACGATTACGGCGCCGGTGTGGCCGCCCCGACCCGCTGGGCAACCCCCTTGACGGCGCTCGGAGGGATGGCTATTTCTATGGCACCTTGAGCTAAGGGGCTGGTGCAAATTATCGCTGGCGGCCGCGTCTGGGCACCGGCTATTTTTTTACCCGGTCTCTAAACACCTACAACCCGCCGGTGTCGGCGGGGCGGAGATAATTCATGCACGTCATCGATGCGACGACCAACCCTTTTGGCGGCGTCTTACCCCGGCCCGAAGCGCTGGAGGAGGACCCGAAAATTTTTGCCGAGCAGTTGCGGCATTCGCTGGCGGCCTGGCGGGATGCGGGTTTTCGCCTGGCCTGGCTGGAAGTGCCCATCGCCAAGTCGCGGCTTATTCCCGAGGCGGTGGAACAGGGTTTTGCCTTCCACCACAGCGGCACGGACTACCTCATGCTGACCCACCAATTGGAGGAGGATGCCTTTATTCCGGGCTATTCGACCCACTATATCGGCGCCGGCGGCGTGGTGATCAATGGGCGCGAGGAATTGCTGGTGGTCAGCGAGCGTTACCGCGGCTCGGAGAACCGGCCGCCCAGCTACAAGTTGCCCGGCGGCGCCCTGCACCAGGGCGAGCATTTGGCCGAAGCGGTGGTGCGCGAGGTGCACGAGGAGACCGGTATTGAGGCTGAATTCCAGCGTCTGGTGTGCTTTCGCCACTGGCACGGCTACCGCTACGGCAAATCGGATATCTACTTCGTCTGCCGCCTGCGGCCCTTGAGCGAAACCATCGTCAAGCAGGAGGAAGAGATCGCCGAATGCCTGTGGATGCCGGTAGAGGAATATCTCAAGGCCGAGCAGGTAAGCCATTTCAACAAGCTGATCGTGCGCTCGGCGCTGCATAGCCCGGGGGTGACCCCCAGGGTTATCGAGGGCTACCGCGATCCGCATCTGCACGAATTTTTCATGCCCGAAGGACTCGATATATGAGCCGCCCCAATATCCTGCTGCTAATGACCGATCAGCAGCGCTGGGACGGGTTGGGTTGCAGCGGTGGTTGGGTCGAAACGCCGCATCTGGACCGCCTCGCCGGCGAGGGCCTGCGCTTTGAGCATTGTCTGACCAATTCGCCGGTGTGCATTCCCGCCCGCCTGTCGCTGGCCACGGGCCTGTACCCGCACAATACCGGTGTTTGGAACAACCAGCATTCCCAGCTCGATCCGCAACAGCCCAATTGGATGCGGGTGTTGCGCGAGTTGGGCTATCGGACCTCGCTATTTGGCAAGACCCATTTACACCCGCACCAGGGCGATCTGCGCCAGCGCGAGGAATTGATGCACGCCTACGGTCTCGACTACGTCGATGAGATTGGCGGGCCCCGGGCCTCGGCGCGGGTACTGTCGCATATGACGGCCGAGTGGGAAGCCAAGGGAGTGTGGCAAGCCTATCGGGCCGATATCGAAGAGCGCTTTGCCACCGTGCCGCACGTGGCCCGACCCTCGCCGCTGGAGTTGGAGGATTACGCCGATATCTATGTAGGCCGCAAAGCGCGGCAGTATCTTGAGGCGTACCAGGAGCCGGCGCCGTGGTGTTGCTGGGTGAGCTTTGGCGGTCCGCACGAGCCGTGGGATACGCCCGAGCCCTATGCCAGTATGTACGATCCGCAGGCGATGCCGGCGCCGCGGCCGGCACCGCAGGATACAGCGCCCAGGCCAGAGGGACGTCTCGACCAAATGCGCTCCAATGGGCCCCAATTGGAAGCGGGGGACGCCGGGGCCATGCGGGCCAATTACGCCGGCAATATCACCCTGATCGACGAACAGATCGGGCGTATTTTTGCCGCTGTCGAAGCCCGCGGCGAATGGGATAATACAGTGGTGGTATTGGTTTCGGACCACGGCGAAATGAACGGCGACGCCGATCTTATCTACAAAAGCAATCTGCTCGACCCCGCGGTGCGGGTGCCGCTTTTGGTGCGCGCCCCGGGCAAGGCCGCCGGACTGGTCAGCCACACCCCGGTGGAGTGGTTTGACGTCGGCCCGACATTGGTGGAATTGGCCGGCGGGCAGCTGGACTATCCGCAATTCGCCCAGTCCTTGGTCCCGGTGCTGGACGATCCCGACCGCTGCCACCGGCGCGAGGCCATTGCCGAAATTGACGGTGAGATCGCCCTCAGCAACGAAAACTGGAAAGCGGTCCTCAACGCCCAGGGTCAGGTATATTTACTCTTCGACCGGCGGCAGGACCCCCAAGAACAGCGCAACCTGGCCGGTCGCCCCGATATACAGGGCCTGGCCGACCAATTGCGTCTGCGCATATTGGAACGGGTGATGGAAAGCCAGGTGGGGGTGCGGCGGGGTTAGCAGATATAGTGCCTGTTGTGCGGTTGGAGTTGGGCCGAGTATAGGCTAGATTCAGGGCGGTCGAAGGCGCCCCTGGTCCGGCGGTCGATGGGGATACTAGATCTAATAAACTATTCAGCACAGGAGAAAGCTATGGCCCAGATGAGTACGCGGAAATTGGGACGCACCGGGGTGGAGTTGACCGAACTCAGTTTTGGCAGCGCCCCCCTGGGCAATTTATTCGTCGAGGTCGGCGAGGAAGAGGCGCAGCAGACGCTAGGGGCGGCCTGGGATGCGGGGATGCGCTATTTCGATACCTCGCCCTTTTACGGCTACGGCAAGAGCGAGCATAGAGTGGGGCATTTTTTGCGCCAGCGCGATTTGTCCTCCTACGTCCTGTCCACCAAAGTGGGCCGGGTGTTCAAGGCATCGACCGATCCGGCCAATTTCGATCAGGATATGTGGCTCTCCGGGCTGCCTTTCGAGCATGTCTTCGACTATAGCTACGACGGCATAATGCGCTCGTACGAGGATAGCACCCAGCGACTGGGGCTGCCGCGCATCGACCTGCTGCTTATCCACGATCTCGACTTCTGGTTCCACCAGAACGAGACCCGGGTCATGGCCTATATGAACCAGCTGTATACCAGCGGTTGGCGGGCGCTGGAGGAATTGCGTTCGGCCGGTCTTATCAAGGGCATTGGCGCCGGTATCAACGAGATTGGCATGATGCCGCGTTTTTTGGATATGGTCGACGTCGATTTCTTTTTGGTGGCCATGCGCTACAATATGATGGAGCAACCGGTGCTCGACGGCGAGTTCGCCCAGTGCGCCGAGGCCGGGGTGGGGATTGTCGTGGGCGCTGTTTTCGCCTCGGGGATTCTGGCCACCGGGGCTATAGAGGGGGCCTATTACAATTACGAACCGGCCCCGCCCGAAATTATGGAGAAGGCGCGGCGGATGGAGGCGGTATGCCGGAGTCATGGCGTTGAATTGGCCGCCGCCGCGCTCAAATTTCCTTTGGGGCATCCGTTGGTAGCGGCGGTTATCCCAGGGGCACTCAACCCCGTCCAGGTGCGCGCCAACGCGGCGTTGTTCCAAGGCGATATTCCGGCCGATCTGTGGGCCGAATTGAAAGCCGAAGGGCTATTGCGCCCGGATGCGCCGACACCCTAGCCATGGCCTCGACATACGAAATACTCACCCAGAGTCAAATAGACCACTTTATCGATCGCGGCCACGTGGTTGTCGAACAGGCGTTCCCCCGTCAGTTGGCCGCCGAGTGGGTCGAGCTGGCCTATCGGCGCTTGGGCTGTGCCCCGGACGACCCTGCAAGCTGGCCGGAGGAGCGGGTCCATATGCCGGGTATGAACCGCGTCTCCATCTCCGAGGTGGCCCCGCGGGTCTGGGGTGCCATTTGCGATCTAATCGGCGGGCCCCAGCGCTGCGCCACCGCCGAGCCGAGCTGGAGTGACGGCTTCATCGTCAATTTTTCGCTGGGCGCCGATAAGCCCTGGCAACCCCCTTCGCCCCAGGCGGGCGGCTGGCATAAGGACGGCGATTTCTTTCGCCATTTCCTCGACAGCCCCGAGCAAGGCCTGCTGACTATTGTCGTTTGGTCGGACATCGAGCCGCAAAGCGGCGGTACCTTTGTCGCCTGTGATTCGGTGCGGCCGGTGGCCCGGCGCCTCTATGAGCATCCCGAGGGCCTGCCACCCAGCGGCTTTGGCGAATTGGTGCAGGAGTGCCGCGACTTTGTCGAAATCACCGGGCGGGCCGGCGATGTGGTGCTGCTGCATCCTTTTGTCCTCCACGCCGCCTCGCAGAACCCGTCGGGTCGGCCCCGCTTTATTACCAACCCGCCGGTGGGGCTCAAGGAACCCATGGATTTTTGTGGCGGAGCGGCCTGTGCGCCGGTGGAACGGGCGGTGCTGGCGGGGTTGGGACTGGAGCGGCTCGATTTTCGTATCAGCGGAGAGCGTCAGCGTCTGGTGCCCAAACGGGTTGAGCGGCAGCGGCAGATGCTGGCCCAACAACAGGCGCGGCTGGCGGCCCAATAGACAGGAGGCATTATTGGCCAAGCACAAGAAAGACGAAGGAGGGGCGGTGCGCATTCCGCCGCTGGGACGTATAGCCATAGAAGAATCGCCGGGTCGGGGGCGCGGCGTATTCGCCCGCGGCGAATTCAAACGCGGCGATCTTATTGAGCGCGTTCCGGTTATTCTGGTGCCGGCTAAACAGCGGCAAAAACTCGATGAAACCGATTTGTACAATTATGCCTTTGAATGGGAGGAAGTAGGCGGCACCATAGCCATCGCCTTGGGCTACGGCTCGCTTTACAACCACTCGTACCGGCCCAATGCCGCCTACAACGAGCATCCGCGCGAAGAGGTGATGGATTTTTACGCTATTAAGACTATCCGCCTGGGCCAGGAGATAACCGTCAATTACAACGGCGAGCCCGACGACCAGGAGCCGCTTTGGTTCGACGTGGTCTAGGCGGCTTTTGCCGATATTCAGTCGGGGGCTTACTATCTACAAGCCGCCGGCCACCGCCCCCGCCGACCTGCGGTAGAATTGGATTATAATCGGCAAATATGGATGGGCGCGATCTTGTAGGAAGGCTAGCAATGAAGGACAAGCTGTCCCCGTCGATGTTCATTGGGGTAGAGGGCAAGGATATTATCTCCTTTGGATCGGGGCAACCCGATCTACCCCCGCCCAAAGAAGTGTACCGTATTCTGCCGCATTATTCCGATTTCAAATACGGCACCATCCAGGGACAGGACAATCTGCGCCAGGCCCTGGTGCGGCAGTACCCCGAATCTACCGCCGACAGCTTCGTCATTACCAACGGGGCCTCCGAAGCCCTCGATCTAGTGTTGCGGGTCATCGCCCGCAAAAAGAGCGAGCGGCCGGCCAAGGTACTGTTGAGCCAGCCCTATTATTATTCCTACCCCATCATGGTGCGGTTGGCCGGCATGGAACCGGTATTCACCCAGCAGCTGGACGGCCGCATCGATTTTGACGATTTCGCCGCCAAGGTGCAGGATTGTCGCGCCGTCATCATCAATTCGCCTTCCAATCCCACCGGCCGCGTCGAGACTATGGAGACGCTGGAGAAAATAGAGGAGCTGACGCGGCAATTAGGGGTATACGTCCTCTCCGACGAAGTGTACAAGGATTTGATCTATGTGCGCGACAATTATTTGATCCAGGGCGACCACGTAGTGACGATCAATTCCTTTTCCAAAACCTACGCCATGTGTGGTTTCCGGGTGGGCTATCTTTGGTCGCGCAACCGCGAACTGGTGCAGGAGGTCATCGAGACTAAGACCCATACTTCGATGAATACCAATATCTTGGGCCAGGAAATGGCTTTTGAAGCGGCCAAAGTGCCCGACGATCTGATCCGCGCCCAATTGCAGACCTGGCGCCAGCGCCGCGATCTGATCTACGACGGGCTCAAAGTTCTTGGGCTTGATCTGTGGAAGCCGGAAGGGGCTTTTTACGTACTGCCCAAAATAGACTCGCCGCGCGATTTTGTCTGGGATATGTTCGACCAGTACAAAGTTATCACCTATCTGGGCGAGTGGTTCGGGGCGCCCGACCGGGTGCGTTTTTCCTACGCCTTGGATGGGGCGAAAATAGAAGAAGGGTTGCGTCGGATTGGCCACTACCTCAACAAGCGCTGAGGGCGGTCTTATATAGGTTTCTTTATCAATGCGGCGACACCTCTATGGGGTGTCGCCGTTTTTGTCGTCTATATCGACAACGGTCTCGACCAGGTTTAGGTCGGGGCGCGACAGGACGATCCAGGAGGGCAGGCCGAGTTGGCGCCACAGTGCGTGCGGGTCCACTTGGGCTACCTGGGCGGCGAATAGACTGATGACGGTGCCGTGGCAGACAACGGCGATATTGTCATCGGCGAACCGAGCCAGAATCCCATATATAGCTTGTGAAAATCGGTCTTTGGCGGCGTGGGCCGTTTCGGCGCCAAAGACTAGTTCGTCGGGTTGGGCGAAAAAGCGGGTGACCGCAGCGGCGAACTGGTCTTTGGCCAGAAAACCGACTTGGCTGCGGTCGTGCTCGTGTAAATTGGCGACGGTTTCCAGAGGTTTGCCCAGCGCCGTGGCGACAATTTGGGCCGTTTCCTGGGCCTTGGGTTCGAGGCTGCTAATAAGGAGATCGGGTTGGTAGCGAGCCATTTTTTGCGCCAGGACTTGGGCCCGACGCCGGCCTTCTGCCCCAAGGAGCCATTCCTTGGCCGGGGCGGTCTCGTCGATATGGGGCAGCGAATGTTTTACTAGGATGAGATTGGGCATAGACAGGAAAGGGCCTTTGCTATGGGCTGGGCCAGTTTTGCGGTGGTTCGTGGCTAGCCAGGGGTGGATGATTGAAAATGCGCCGAGCTTCGGCCTGGTCGATGTCGGGCATATGCTCGGCGACCAGATCGTAGGTTTCCTCGATAAGCTGGTGGAGTTGGTTGATGGCCGCCTCGGCGTTGCCGTTGGCACAGGCAAGCAGGCGCGGTACAATTTGCGCCGGCTTAATTGGCAGTTCTTCGAGGAACGGCGCCACGCCCTTTAAGTCGCCCCGTTCGTAGCGGCGGTTGAGGGCGGCCAGGATGCCGACGATTTGGCTTGTCCAGCGGTGAAAAAAGGCGTTTATGTACAGCACTTCGCCCCGGTCTCTAAGCATGGGACGGAGATACCAGTGCGGCCCAAACCACAGATTCTGCTGCACTTTGGTGTTGGCCAGTTGGGGCGGGTAGGCAGCTGCCCTTTGCTGCCAGGCTTCGATCAGGGAATGGCCGTGCAGAGGCAGACAATCGACGATACCCCCTAGGGTGAAGTGTTTGCCTGGGTCGGTGTCGAAGCGGACCAGGACGTCGTCCAGTGTTTTTTCCAGGGCCGGTATCAACGTCAATTTGATGTCTACCATAAATTGGTCAAAATAAAAATGGCCCCATATGGACTCGGCATCGCCGTAGCATTTGCAGTGCTGGCCGCCCAGCTGGCGGGCCCAGTCGGCAAAATCCTGCGCCGACGGCAATTGGTGGCAATAGCCATAAATATCGCCGTCCGAATAGCAATCGGTCTGGCCCCGGGCTACGGAGCCGCCCAGGGCCACGGCGACCACACGTGGGTCCTTGGTGTAGATGGCTGCCACCTGGGCGCTCAGTTGGCGGCGCCAGTCCTGGGTTTTAGGGGGACGGGCGTTGCTCATCGTTCTAATTGCCCCCGCAGAGTTTTCCAATAGGTGTAGAAACGGCTCAGTTCGTCCTGCACGGTATCTTCATCCCAGATAGTGGTCCAGTAGGTGGCTCCGTGAATTAGCAACAGCATATGTTCAAGTGGTAGGGCCCGATCTTCGGCCGCGGTCCAGGGAGGAGCGCAGACGGCCTGGTAGTATTGCAGGAAAAGCGCTGCCAATTCTGGGTCGGGCGGTTGGTAGCGTCGCGGATTCTGCCGCGGTGCCACGGAACTTGGGTCCATATAGTAGATTGTGGTGCATACTTCAAATACGCGCCGCCCCCGCAGCATGTGGTTGCAATCGATAAACCAGAGTCGGTTGTCGATGTCGATAAGCATATTCTGCGGCCCGGTATCCAGATGCAGGGAAGTGTCGACTAAATCGCCGCGCAGGGTCTGGAGGGCCGCGGTCCACCTTTCGGCCTTTTCGGTATAATGCAGATACAGTTGGCCAAATGCTTTGTTGGGGGCCCGCTCCCGGGCGCGGCGTACTGAGCGGCACAAAGCGTCCAGGGCGACGTGGTTCTGGTACAGGCTTTCTTCGCCCGGCAGGTCGAGGTATTGGGACCCGGCGTTATGCCAGTGGGTCAGGGCCTCGGCGACGAGCCGGGTATCCGGCCAGTGCCCGCGACGCGGCGGCCGGCCGTCGATGAAGGGAAATAGTTCAATGGCGCCGCCGGTTTCTGTGGTCAGTACCGTCTGGCCCTGGAGGGCGGGACGGGGCAGAGGGGTAAATACGCCGCTGCTTTGCAAATAGGCCTGACAGCGATGAACTTGCTCGATGCGCTCGGGTGCCAGCCGCTGGGGATCGGAAATTCGCATCACCAGAGGCTGGTCTGTGCCAATGGGATGTATTTTGACGACCTGGGCGATGTTGTCGCCCAGTAAGGTGTATTGGCCGTCCCATTCGATGCCGTATTGCTGCTGCAACCACTGGGGGCTAGGCAGGGTATAAAGGGGGGGCTCGCCGGAGGCGGTCATGGCACAGGATGACTATTGCTTAGCCGCCGGCCCTGGGCAAGCGGAAAGCGGCCATTTCTCGGTCGTTGCGGACCAGCAGCATATCGTCTACCAATACGGGGTGGTTCCAGGTTTTGCCCTCCAGCGCCGGGAAACGGGCCAATTCGGTGAATTGGTCGAGGGTGGCTTTTACCAGCGCCAATTCGCCCTCTTCCGATAATACCAGGAGCAAATCTTGATCGGGCAACAGGACCAACTGGCCGTTGCCATAGCGTCCGCCTTTCCAGATGCGTTTGCCGCTGTCCAGGTCAATGCAGGAAAGGATGCGGCCGTCAAAGCCGAAGGCGTGGTTATTGTGGACGACAAAGTCGTTGAAATAGGGTTTCAAGCCGGTCGATGTCCAGTCCTCTGCAACGGTCCAACCGTCCGTGCCTTGGGTGGGATTGAGGCGGCGGATACCGCTGTTGTCGCTGACGCTGATCAGGACGTCGCCATCGGGAGTCAGGGCCGGCTGGACTATTGGGAACCCGCCCCAGGCGTGTTCCCAGAGCAGGGCGCCGTCTGCGGGGGCCAGGCTGGTGGCCCCGGCTTCGTTCAGGAGCAGGACCTGGGCGACAGAGTCGATGGTCAGCAGGTGGGGCGAGCTGTAGGAGGTGCCGCCGTTGGGGCCGGACCAGCGGTGCTGTCCGCTGTTGCGGTCGTAGGCGGCCAGAGCGCCGCCGACGGCGACGATAACCATATCATCGAGTACCAGCGGCGAGCCGGAAAATCCCCAATACGGCACCTCGACGTCGATGTCGGCGGCGGTGTTGCGCGACCAGACTGCGGTCCCATCAGAGGCGTTGAGGGCGTTGAGGATTCCGGTGGCGCCAAAGGTATAGACATATCCGTCGCGCAGAGTCGGTGTGGCGCGCGGGCCGGCTCCGGCGTTGGCCTCCCAGAAACGGGTTGGGTCGCCATGTCGCCACACAGGTTTGCCGCTGTCCGCTTCGTAGCAGGCGACAATCTCTTCTTCGCCGCGTTGTTCCTGGGTGTAGATACGGCCCTGGGATACGGCAAAGGAGGACCAGCCCGGTCCAACCGGCTGGCGCCACAACTCGACCGGGGGCGAGACGGACCAATCGGTGGCCAGATTGGACCCCGTGGCGTTGCCGTCGCGGCCCGGTCCGCGAAACCCGGGCCAGGAAATGTCCGAGGCCGCCGTCGAAGCAACGGGCTTAGTTAGGTTTTCGCCTTCTGTTTGGGCCAATAAACGCTCTTCGGGGGTGGCCGACCAGCGCCAGGCGAAATGGGCTCCGGCGCCGCCGGAGATGCCGTCGGACCGCAATAGGGCCCAGGAGCCGCAGGCCAGCAAGATAACGGCGGCCAGCAATAGGCGCCGGGGGCCCTGGGACAGGTGCCGGCCGATTAGTGCGGCAACCACGAAAGCCAGGCACAAGGGCGGGATGGCGTAGGCGTAGAACAGGATCCCCATGCCCGCCGTGGCAATCGATGCATCGAGGATCAGCGAGGTCGCCGCCAGGGCAAGTATCATCAGGGCGGCTAACCCCCAGCGCTCGGCCCGCGGCGCCCGGCTGAAGAAGGCCCACCAGACGATGACGACGAGGCCGCCGACAATACCGCCCAAGATTGCGTAGGGCATGGCCCCGGGTGCAATGACAGGGACGGCGAATCGGAGCAGCCATTGCAATAATACGGCGACCACTCCTGGCCATAAGCGCAGCGATTGCAATCGGTTCAATGCGTCGGTTGGCGCGTTGGCCATATTGGACTCTCCTGATTTAACGGGGCTGGTATCGTTTCGGCGGCGTATTGGCTAATCTGATTGCTCTGCTTGGTGTTCAGCGGCCAGGCGTTCCTTTTGCCGGGCTTTAGTCCGGGCCCACGGCACCCCGGCTTCAATGCCGGAAATTCTTTCGCTGTATTTATCTGCTGCGCGCTTGAAGACGCGGGCAGGGGAAATGGCCTGTTCGCTTGCCAGGCAGACCAGCAAATTCAGGTAATCCCAGAGAACGTCGCCCAATTCATCTTCTAAATAGCAGATCCGCCCCGAATGGATCTCCTCTTCGACTTCGGCCAGTTCTTTTTTTATTTCGTTGAGGTATGTAGGCGAACCTTGGCACCAGTCGTTGTCCTGGTCGATGCGGTGCTTCTTTTCAACAACGGTAAGTAGCCTGGTGATCTCTGCCAAATCCATCGATATCCTCCAGTTTTAGTCGCCGTAGATATTGGCCAGGGCGTCCGAATGGCGGGCATTGCTCAAAATATCGGTGCTGTCGGCAAATTGATCGATGCTGCCTACCAGGGGCTGACAGCGTAGCCAGGTGTTGTCTATGGAAGAGAGACAGGCGTCGACGAAGCGGTCGGCCTCCAAGACACGGAAAGGGCGTGTGTGAAACAGGCGGACCTGCGGATTGACCTGAGTGGTGAGGCGCAAGGCGTTAAAGCGGTGGGCGATGCATTCGTAGGCGGCGCATAGGGCCGCTTCTCGGGCGGGGTAGGCTACCGCGTCGAGGGCGGCGTGGAGATGCGGGGCCAGGTCGGCGGCAATAGGGAGGGTGTCAAAGACGCTGCCCAGCCATTTGTTGTAGGGGGCGTAGCGTTTTGTCAGCAAAAATGAGAGTCTGATAAGATCGCGAACAATGCGGGCCGCCACCATACGCGAGCCCATTTCGTCACCGACTTCGGCGGTGCGGCCGACAAAGGCTTCTTCCTGGGAGAGCCGGCGCCACTGGCAGGCCAGCAGCCAGCGCCAGATATCGTCTGGATACCAGGCCAAGCTGGCGCGAATCGTCTGCAGGATGCCGTCGGGATCGCTGAAGACGGCGCCGGCGGTGGCTTCTAGCAGCAATTGTTGCGAAGTGGACAACCAATTCTGAGGTGTAATACTGGCTTGCGGATTGAAACCGAGGTGCTGGGTAAACCATTCTTCTGGGGAGGAGACGCGTACGTGGTGCTGGGTGGCGACCCTATCCGAGCCAAAGCGAACGGGCCAGCCGCGAAATTGCTCGGGCAGACTCGAATCGATCGTCGCGGCAATGGCTTCGATTTGGGCGTCGGCGACGAATATATGCAGTTGCGGGCCCCAGTCGTGGTCCGTTGAGCGAGGGGTATCCAAACCCAAAATCTCCGACCCTGGCCCCAATCGGGCGGCACTGTGGGGATGCTGTCCCAGAAGCGGGCGGATTATTTCGAAATAGAATAGGCGCGCCAGTTCGAGGCCGTTGACAAAGTCGGGTGTAGGAGAAGTCATTGCTCTCCAGAGGAAATTGGGCCAAGGACCTTACTGGCCCGGTTACGGTGCCCAGGTTATTGGGACGGCGCCTTCTGGGCGATCATTCGGGCCCAGCCCATATAGGCCCCGCCATCGGCCCCCATAACTTCAATATCCGTCTTGAGTTCGGCGCTTCTGTTGCCCATGGCCCAGCGGGCCCGATTGAACTGTAGCCAAATAGCGCAGCCATCCTCAAGGGTGTCGGCGACGCCGATATCGACCAGGCCTGTCCGCTCCCAGTGCTGGCGCCACCAGTCAATCGTGTGCCAGGTCCAGCATTCCTGGGCCCAGAACGGTTTCAGGTGGTCGGGAAGGGCCCCCCGCAATTCCTGCGTGAAGCAGTTGAGGACAATACCGATCTGCCCGGCGGGACGGAGGAATCTTTGGATATAATTGAGATAGAGATCGTCGGTGCCAAAGTAGATATACGAATCGATGGCGAGAATGGCGTCGAAATAGCCCTCGGCAAAGGGCAGTTGGCGGGCGTCGGCGTGGATGGGGAAGACCGTATCGCCCAACCCAAAGTCATCGATTCGCTGCAGATTCTCGGCTGCTCCAATCCACAGGTCCGTGGCCCAGACCTGGACTCCAAATTCGCGCGCCAGGAATATGCTGGATAGGGCCTTGCCGCAACCCAGGTCGAGCACCCGCATTCCGGGTTGGAGGTCGAGGTGTTGGCAGAGCCACTCGGTTAGCCACAAGGCGTTGAGCCCCATGCGATGCTCGATAACCCAGGCCGGATCGTAGGCTTGGGAGCGGGGGAATTCCGCTCTGTGCATCAAGGTGGTCAAATCGTCTGATTTAGACATATCGGGCCTTTTGAAAATGGACTCTGCTGGTTCAATCTATGAGATAGGCAGGACGTCTCGTTCAATCTCGGTGACTTTACCGGGGAAAGTCTGGCCCCTGATCGACATAATCGGCGAGCCTTTGCCCGCTTGTTGCGGGCTGGCCCATTCTGCCTGGGCGCTTAGATAATGGGATACATAGCTGCGTCGAAAGCGCTGACTGTGGTTGTCGGTGCTTTTGTGCAGCAGATGGGAGTGGAACCAAAGGACGGCGCCGGGGGGGACTTCCACCGCTATACCGTCTTCATCGCGGGCGGCGCGGGCTAATTTGAATTCGCTTTGCTGCGACCCTTCAATATCGTCGTGGACGGAAATAGCCTGCTGGTGACTGCCGGGAATTACGTAGAGGCAGCCGTTTTCGCGGTCGGCCGCGTCAATAGCCGTCCAGGTGCCGACGGTGGTCGCCGTTTTAAAGCGTTTGCCAAAGTAGAATTTGTCCTGGTGCCAGGGGAAGCCGAGGCCAATTTCGGGGGCTTTCCAGATGAATAGATTGTTGATCCCGAGAATATCCGGGCCGAGGATATCGACCAGCGGCTCAGTCAGGCGCCGGTCGCGCACCCGGGCGAGGAATTCGGGGATATAGCAACTGGGGTGGTGAATCTTGTGCATGGCGTAGATCCCCGAGCGGGCGTCTTTGCCGTCGCGGACCAGGGCGTTCTGGTCGATATGGACTCGGGGCATTGTGCGTTTGCCAACGGCAATATCTTCGGCGACTTGGCGCAACTGGTCGTTTTCCTCGTGGGAGAATACGTTTTGGCGGATAAAATAGCCGTCGCGTTGCCAACGCTGTAGTTCGTCCGGCGCCATGCGCAGGGTATCGTTCGCGGTAAGGGTCGATGGATTGCTCAAGTACGGTCTCCGTTTTTTGTGCAGGGTTTGGGCGCTGTCTGCTACAGTTAAAGTTAGTCCAATTGTCTTATTCTGGCATCCATGCTTTAGGAGCAAGGCCTTTCTATTGCGATACACTGATCACAAAGTATATCCGGGCTTATGCAGGCGCGATAAATGACCTCGCGATATCACTCAGGTTTCGCCTGCCGAACCATTGAGAATATGGGCGAAGGGTACAAAACCGGCTTTCTGAAGAGTCTTGCGCGAGGCAATATTCGTCGGGTCACACCGTGCACAGGGGATGCTACCCAGTTCGTAGGCCCGCCGCTTGATTTCTTGGACAAGATAAGAGCCAAAACCGCGTTGCCGGAAGGATTCGGGCACTTCCATATAAATGTCTGCATAGGGCCGGTTATAGTGGAATGTGAGTCCCCCCTTCGCGACGCATTCGTTATCTCTCTCCAACTGCCACTGGGTACCACCTTGCCGCTGCTCGATACAGCGTCGCGTTTCCTCCTCCGCAGTCAGACACCGCAGCACGGCGCCTTTAGAGGGTAGGGCGGTGGTCAGTTCGTCTCGGAATACGATTTTTTCGCTGCAAACGCCTCGTGCGTAAGTATGCAGCATGATCGCCAGCAGCCTGTTATTCGATTGTATCTCCATAAAGCGCGCGCCGCTAGCATCGAGAAACGCCTCGAACAGATCGAAAGCACGATTCCTAGCATTCGGCTGCACATAAAATTCGAATATCGTCGGTTTGTCCTTCCACGGACCGGCGATAGCCACCGAACCATAGCCCACGACCGTACTGTTCAGACGTAGCTCATAAGTCAATGTCCACCCCTGGCGCCGATGAATTGAGTCATGGACGATCTGACAATTCATTTCCTTCCTGTACCGTACACGCAATGGTGTACTATTGCTATCTCCAAGTAATTCAACTACAGCACGGTCTTCTGATTCATTGCATCGTGCCATTTCATCCTTCCAGGTTACTAGTCCATATGCCGCGTATCGGATGTTATTTTTCTTGCGGATTATATTGTAATTGTGGAACTCCTGATGGGCGTTGATGGCGGTCCCAATAATAATGCGCATCGGGTACGCCACCAAGAACACCGGAAAAGGCCGCCCAGCTTTGTGGGCCTGCTGGCACCCTGGTTTACTTTTGGCGTTATCTGGGTCCGGGTATCCCTAGCCGAAGCGCCAGCCCGGCTGTCTTATTGGGCAAAGAGCTCCCAAAGGGGGACCCATTCGGAGCGCGAACTAGGCCTGACGTTTTTCTGGAGGTGACAAAATGTTCAAGAGAGTATGGATTGTATTGGGTATGGGCCTGTGCCTATTGGCCGCCGACCCCGGAGGGGCCCATACCGGCGAAGTCGTCGTGCCCATTTACGAACTGCCTACGGCCGACCTCCCCGATCTACACGACGGCACCCTCGAAGACTGGGTCGAGGTGTTGCCCGAAGCATCGCTGAGTCACGGCGATTTTTTGCCCATTTTGGGCCCGTCGATCAATCCCGGTGATCTGGCCTTCCAGATCTATCTGGCCTGGCACGGGGCCAGTCAGCGGATTTACCTGGCCATCGAACGCTTTGACGATCGCTATATCAATACGTACGAAGGTGGACAACTGGAGGGCTTGTGGGCCTACGACAATGTCGACTTCATGGTCGATGGTGACCACGCTGGCGAGCAGTACAATGGCTTCGAGAGTTCGGATGCGGAAGAGCTGGGTTTTGCCGAGAAGGATGGGCGCACCAATTTCGCCGCCCAGCAGTATTTTGCCATAGCTGCGGCGCCCGACCGGCGCTTGTTGGGACACCCCGGGCTCGGACTCGATTGGGTGACCTTGCCGCCTTTTGCCGATGCCGGCGGGTTTCTGTTGGATTCCGAGCCCCATATTTCGGCGATTGAGCTCTACGTGACGCCCTGGGATGGCCTGGATTGGAGCGGCCCCGAACAGAGCGTACGCAGCCGCCTCGAAGCCGGGCGGATTATCGGTATGCAGATTGGCGTACCCGATTTTGACGCAGAGCCCGGCGAATACGATGGCTATTATACGATAGCCGGTGTCGCACAGAGTTGGCGGTTTGCCAATGTCTTCGTCGACGGGCTCCTGGTGCCGTGCCAGGGTGGCGATTGCGGTATCGTGCCGGAGAGGACCGCGGTGCAGGGCGATTCCTGGGGTCGAATTAAGGCCAGCTTTGGCAAGCCGCCGGAGTTTGAATAAATGGTTCCAGGGCGGCTAAAGGGGCGGGGGCGAAGCTGGGGGGCGTCTCTTGTCGCCGAGAAACCACATTTCGTACAGCGGCACGATAATGCATACCAGCATAGTCAGGCCCAACAACGCCGAATTGACGGGGGCCAAGACGCCAAAACCGGCCGCCCCATAGCGGATTAGCCAGGGCTTGGCCACGTCGAGCAGGATATAGACGAAGCAGGAGCTAATGACAAAGGTTTTCCAGCCTTTGCTCCAGGCGCTGAGCAAAAAGAGATGGCCTGTGGTCAGGTAGATAAGCGGCATGATGAAGAGGTGGAAATGGGTCGTCTCAATCAGCTCGGTGGGTTCTTTGGCGAATAGCATGCGCTCTTCGTCGCCCCGGTAATAGGCGGCCGCCCCGGCCGCGTCTAGCTGGGTGCGCTGATACGACATGAAAATGGAAAGCCCGGCGGCCAGCAACATGAAGACCAGGAAGAAGGTGGCGATTAGCCGGGTGTTGAAGTCGAGGCGGGCAAGCTGCGAGCGGTTGGTAAAGTACCTCATTGTACCGGGGACGGGGGAGATAGGGAGGGGCTGGTGGCGGAAAGAGACAATATAGGGCAGATCATCGAAGCCACAAGCGCGGCCCAGATCGGTTAGGAGTCGCCGTACAGGGCCTGGGTGAGATACAGGACTTTGCGGACCCCGAAATTGAGCGACCGCACCGACATGGTAGCCCCGGTAATATTGATGATATCGCGGTTTATGCGGATGGGGTCGGTGGCCGATTTGCCGGCGTACTGGCGCAAAAAGCGGGCCCGCCGCACTTCGCCGCCGCGGCTTTCGCGGTAGACCAGGACGGCGACCTTCTGCACCTGGAAGGCCGGGTTGATGCCGACCATAAAAGTAATGGGCCGGTACTTGCCTATTTCCTCAGCGATAACGGCGTAGCCCAGCAGGTTATCGGCCGCGTCGTAGGCCAGGTCTACTCCCAGGCTGTCCTGGGCGATGGGGCGCCCTAACCTGGCGACCAAGAGGGCCTTGAGGTCGGCGCCGAGCGGACGCATTTCGCGCTTGAAGAAAGTGGCCTTGGGAAAGACCTTGGCGCGGGCCTGGTCCGGGGTGAGGTAGACCTGGGTGGTGCCGATGAAATCGCCCTCCTGGGCCGACAGGATCCCGGGTACCAGGACAGCCATTAATAGCAGAATGCCTCCGCGCATAACCGACTTAGAAATAAGAGGCGACCGAAAAGAGCAGACCATTGCTGTCCTCGTCCTGATCGTAGAGTTCGTAGTCGAGTTTGAGGACGGTGGTCTCCTCAGGGCGAAAATTGATGCCGAAGGTATAGCGGGTCTCCTCGGCGGCTCCCAGGTCGATATAGTCGTAGCGCCCTGTAGCGGTGAAAATGGAATTGGGGAAGGTCTTTACCGCCCCCGGCAGGAAGTGGTAGCCGACTTGGCCGTAGTAGCCCAGGCGCGAATCCTCTTCGGCCCCGTCAACGGTGGCTCTGGCGAATTCGCCGATAAAGTCCAGCGGCCCCCATTTATATAGTCCGTCGACGGCGAAGATGGTTAGGTTGTGGTCGCCGGCGTCGTCGTAGGCGCCCCAGTGCAAAGAGCCGCCCAGATCCAAGCCCAAAAAAGGGCTAAAGTGGAGCCGGCCGACCAGTGATTTATCGTCGTTATTATCGGTTTTGTGGCTGCCGCGGCCCGAGCGGATACTACCAGCCGTTTTGCTGTTGAAGCCGTTGACGGTGTAGAATTCGTAGCTGAGCAGGGATTCTTCGCTGGGATAGATGGTGCCGAAAAAGCCCATGCCCGATTCGGAGAGGGTGGTGGGGACAATCTGGCGGGCCAGCAGCGGCCGATTGGTCAAATCGTTGAGCGGGCTGTCGTGGATTAGGTTGAACAAGCCCAACGGCGACAGGATGACCCCGGCGCGGTAGTTGACGGCCTCGCTGAAGTGGATATCGAGGGTGGCGAATTCGAGCTTGATTTCACCGTCGCTGTCCCCATTGCCCTTGACCAGGCCACCGTGTTCAAATTCGAGTTCGGCCAGGACGTGGATGCGCTCGGAGACTTCGCTGTAGAAGAAGGGGATGAAGCGGTGCTGGTCAAAGGTTTTCTTGTTGTCGTTCCAGAATAGTTCGTGATCGATATAACCGCCTATACTGGTGCCGCTGCCCGACTGCTGGATATAGGGTTTGTCGTAGGCTCCACCGGGCAGAGTGGGACGCTCGTTTGCTTGGGCCGGGACCGGAACGATGGTGTTGCACAGGCTCAGGATTAGTAAGGACAGGAGCAAATAGGGGCGGGCCAAGATGGTGGGGGGATGTGTCAGGTAGCGGCTTTTGGGACTGCACGGACGACAACGGCAAGACATGGAATTTGCTCCGTTCGGATCGAATGTAAAACTATTGTTTGGCATGCAGAACAATAGTTTTACAAACTAACCAATGTCCATTTTACTGTCAACAGAATGGGTTGTTTTTTGCCTTAGCGTGGATAAAATCTGCCCCGGGCGGCAAGTCTGCCGCTATTGGGCTAGCAGATCTTCAGGGTAGAGTCGGCCATCTTGACGGTGCTGCCTCGGGTTGAGATGTTACGGTAAAAATACCCACCGATCTATAACCAAGGAGCCAAATCATGGAACAATCCTCTAAACCGCCGCAGATAGAGGGAGCGGGGATCCAGCCACAGCGAGAAGTGCAATGGGAGCGCATGTTTCCCGATGAGCTGGAAGCGGCTTTTGTCGCCTGTCCGGTGGTATATTTGCCCTACGGCTTGTGCGAGCCGCACGGCTGGCACAATGCAGTGGGGATGGACGCACTGCGGGCGCACGGTTGTTCGTGCGCGGCGGCCCGAGCCCACGGCGGCATTGTGGCGCCGCCCTTTTACTGGCACTGCCACGAGTCGGGTGGATCCGGCACCTGGGCGGAGGCCAGGATAGGGGAGGTGCGGCCGTGGTTGAGCGCCCTGCCGCCGTGGATGTTTTTGAAAAATATGTGCTATCATATCCGCGCCGTCGACGCCCTCGGTTTTCAGGCGGCGATCCTGTTTTCGGGCCATTCGGGGCCGCACCGGCTGGATGTCCCGGTGGTGCTGGATATTATGCAGGCCCACGTCGGGATGCGGCTTTATTCGACGATGAGTATCGGCGTTGATACAGAGCGCTTTGGCGACGATAAAGGGTTGGGCGGCCACGCCGGTCGGGGCGAGACTTCGGTGCTGTGGGCGGTAGCGCCCGATTGCGTCGATATGTCGCGGTTGCCCGGTCCCGACGACGAACGGGCGCCGCATTTTGCCATGGGGGAGCACAACGAATTGTCGAGCCGCCGCGCCGGCGAGATGATGGTTGCCGATATCGCCGCCCACTTTGGCCAAAAAGCCAAGGAGTTGCTGGCCGCCTACAAGCGCGAGGTGAGCGACCACGCACCTTTGACCTACGACGATATCGAAGGGATCTGGGAGGATGAAATCCGGCCCCGCTTAGCCGATTTCGCCTCGATGCAAAGCGGCGATCACGCGCCGCCCGATGATTCGCGTTGGCGGGCGAATTGGCCCATCCCGCAGGAGCGTGTTTTGTAGGGCTTACGAGGCGCCGTTCTCGTGCTGTAATTGGTGCAGGCGGGCGTAGATGCCGTCCTGTTGCAGCAAGTCATCGTGTCGTCCTTCCTCGCGGATCTGGCCGTGGTGCAGAACGAGGATTTTGTCGGCGCTGCGGATGGTCGACAGGCGGTGGGCGATGACAATGGAGGTGCGCTGGCGCATGAGCTTTACCAAGGCTTCCTGGATGAGCATTTCGGTTTCGGTATCGATATGGGCGGTGGCCTCGTCCAAAACCAGAATTTCCGGCTCGGCGGCCAGGGCCCGGGCAAAAGCCAATAACTGCCGCTGGCCCGAGGAGAAAGAGGCGCCGCGTTCGGCCACGGGCTGGGCGTAGCCCTGGGGATGGGCGGCGATAAAGCGGTCGGCGTTGACGTTTTGCGCCGCCTGTTCTATTTGCGGGCGCCCGACGTTGGCTTTGCCCAGACCGATATTGTATTCGACATCACCGGCAAAAAGGAAGACATCCTGCTGCACAATGCCGATATGGCGGCGCAATTCCTCTACGCCCCACTGGCGGATATCGACCCCATCGACCAGGATGGTGCCGTGCTGGATATCGTAGAATCGGCCGATCAGGTTGATGATGGTGCTCTTGCCGGCCCCGGTGGAGCCCACCAGGGCAATGCTTTGGCCCGGGTCTGCTTTAAAGGAGATGTCGCGCAGGACCCAATCCTCGTCGTCGTAGGCAAAGGAGACGTTGCGAAATTCAATGGCGCCGCGCACCTGCTCGCTGCGCCAGCCCTGGCCCCTGGGTTCGGCGGGGGTGTCGAGCAATTCGAAAATGCGCTCGGAGGAGGCCATGGCCACCTGAAAGGTGCCAAAGCGCTCGGCGATATTGCGGATGGGCCAGAAAAAACGCGGCACGTACTGGAGCATGGCCACCAGCACACCCCATTCGATTTCCTGGCGCAGGACCTGGCCGCTGCCGTACCAAATGACCAGCGCCGTCAGCATGGCGCCGCCAAATTCCATAAAGGGGAAGTAGATCGAATGGTAGAGGGTGCTGTGCAGGCGGTCGTCCTGGTAGTCCTTATTGGCTTTTTCGAAGAGGTCGGCGCGGTGTCCCTCGGAGCCGAATAACTGCACCACTTCCATGCCGGAAATGGTCTCCTGCAAGGAGGCGCTAAAGTGCCCAAAGCGGACCCGCGCACTGCGGAAGGAAGCAAAGGTCCGGCTTTGCAGCCACAGGGTGGCGAGGAAGGCCAGGGGCAGGGAGGCGGCGGTGAGCAGCCCCAATTCGATATTCATGTAGAAGATAAAGGCCAGGATGGTCAGCACCGTGAACAGCTCGCTGATCATCGATACCACGCCGTTGGTGAATAATTCGTTGAGGGCGTCGACGTCGTTGGTATTGCGGGCCATTAGGCGGCCCACCGGAGTGCGGTCGAAAAAGCGCAAGGGCAACCGCTGTAGGCGGGCGAACAGCCCCAGGCGCACATCGCGCATGGCCCATTGGCCGACCATGCTGGTGGCCCAGCTCTGGGCGTAGCCGAGGCCGAATTGCAGCACCAACAGGACGATGAAGAGCAGGGCGATAGTGCCCAGTCCTTCGGCCCGACCGGGGACGATATAGTCATCGACGGCGATCTTGGTCAGATAGGGGCTGGCCTGCTGCATGGCCGAAGCCAGCAGGATCAGCACAAAGGTCAGGGCCACCCAGCCCCAATAGGGCCGCAAGTAGCCCAGCAGCCGGGCGGTTAGCTTCAGGTCGAAACCTTTGGTGCCCAGTTCTTCTTCCATTATAAGGCGCTCAATTCCCGGGTGATATTCTGGCGGCGGTGCATATCGGCGTAGATACCGTCTAATTCAAGCAGGCTGTCGTGGGTGCCCTCTTCGGCGATGCGTCCCTGGTCTAGGACGACTATGTGGTCGGCGTGCTGGACGGTCGATATCCGATGGGCGATCAGCACCGTCGTGCGCTGGGCCATAAGCTGGTTCAGACCCGCAAGGATTTCCTGTTCGGTGCGGGCGTCGACACTGGCCAGGGCGTCGTCGAGGATGAGAATTTGCGGGTCTCGGACAATGGCCCGAGCCAGAGCGGTGCGTTGTTTTTGGCCTCCCGACAGGGTGGTGCCGCGCTCACCGACCACCGTTTCCATGGCCAGGGGAAAATCTTCCAGGTCGGGGGTGAGGCGGGCGATTTGGGCGGCTTTGTCGGCGGCTTCCCCGCTTTGGCCCAGGGCGATATTTTCGCGCAGCGAATCGGAAAACAGAAACGACTCCTGGGGTACGTAGCCAATAGCCTGGCGCAGGTGTTTGACGGGGATGTCTTCGATGGGGGTACCGTCGATGAGGACCTGACCTGCCCCGGCCCTTATCAGGCTGGGAAGGAGGCGGGCGATGGTCGTTTTGCCCGAGCCGACACGACCCACTACGGCCAGGGTGGTGCCGGCGGGGACGCGGATATTGATATCCTCCAGCACGGCTTGGTCGTCGTAGCTGAAATGGGTGTGGCGAAATTCAATAGCGCCGCGGATGGGCGTTTTTGCGGCGGGTAGGGCCGTGCCCAGGTCGGCCTGGGGCGCGGCGGCGAAAATTTCCTCCAAGCGTCCCAGCGAGGCTCTGCAGCGTTGGTATTCGTCGACGATCCAGCCCAAGAGCATCATTGGCATGCCCAAGCGGGTGAGGTAGGCGTTGAAGGCGACAAAGGCACCCAGGGTGAAGCTGCCTTCAATGACGCGCAGGCCGCCCAACCAGAGGATGACCACCATCGATACGCCGTTGACCAGGAAGGTGAAGGGGAAGAACAGGCTGCGCAATTTGATCAGCCGACGGTTCTCGTCGACATAGGCCTGGTTAGTCTGGGTGAAGCGGGCGATTTCGTCGTCCGCCAAAGCAAAGGCTTTGACCACCCGCATGCCGGCGAGGTTTTCCTGGACCTGGGTGCTCATGGCGCCGAATTGCTCCTGGACTCGGGCAAAGCCGCGCCGTACTCTGCTGCCCACCCAGCGGGTGATCAGCACCATAACGGGCATGGGCAATAGCGCCAGTAGGGCCAATTGCCAGTCTATGCTGCACATTAAGGCAAGGCTTAAGACAAAGGTCAGCAGACCGGTAATGCCCATGCGCAGGCCGAAATAGAGAAAGCGCTGGATGGCCTCCACATCGTTGGTCGCCCGGGCGACCAGGTCGCCGGTCCGTTCGCCCTGGAAAAAGGCCAGGGGTAATTTTAACAGGTGGCGGATATAGCGCTTGCGGATATCGCCTTCCACCAGCCTGGACATGGCGCCGAATTGCCAGCGCATGGCGATGGACATAAGCCATTCCAGCAGCGCCAGGCCGGCGATAAGCCCGGCGAATATAGCCATATCGCCCTCGATACTGCCGCTGTAATAGGCCCTATTACTGGGATTGTGGATACCTCCCTCTAGGGTGTCGATGGTCCATTTGAGTACCATCGGCATGGAGATGGCAATGGCCTGTACTGCCAGAAGCCATACTAGGCCAATGGTGATTCGGCGCTTGTAGGGAGCCAGGTAGGGGAGCAAAGGACGAAAGGGTATGAAAGACATGACTCAGGCGGGGTGGTTAAGAGGCGAACCAGGCGAAAATAGAAGGGGTGATTTTGATTGTTCGAATTGCCCTGTGAATGAAAAAACTGATCTGGCCAGTCAGGCTGGCTTTACCAGGTTAAATTGGTTAAAAATAAACAGCTCCCAACAGAATTTGGTGACCGTGGAAAATGCGGCGACTGGGGCATGGATGGCATGCCTTGGCCATTGCGGCAATTAGTCTTTTTTTTCTATGCCGCGGAGGAAAACGCGTATGATAACCTCTACCATTTGCGAATTGGTCATCTTTTTTTGGCTAGAAAATAAATTGTTCAGCAAAACCGAACGGACCATATCGCGGAGGATTCGGGCTTCGGTCTTGAGGTGGTGGACGGTGAAGATATTTTGCTCGACGCCGGCTTGCAAGACGGTTTCAATGGCTTCCAGTTGTTTTACCCGCTCGGTCTCCCAGAGTTGCCGATGCTGGCCGGGGCCGGTCTCTTCCCGGGAGTCTTCAATATGCATCAACTTAAATAAATACATATTGTTAGTTTGAAACCGTATTAGCGCCCGAATCATTCCACGTAGCTTTTTTTCGGGGGCGATCCGCTGATTGCCCTGGTAGTCTAATTCTTCGTTGAGGCGGGATATCCCGTCCACGACCACGGCAAAGTACAATTCCTCCTTATCGCCGAAATAGCTGTATACGGTGCCCTTGGCGATACCCGCTTCCCGGGCGACATCGTCCATGAGGACTTCGCCGAAGCGCTTGGAGGCAAAGAGTCGTGCCGCGCTTTCAATGATTTTTCTTTTGCGCTCGGTTTTGCCCATATCAGGCTTCCTGGTCTGCGGCGTGGTCCGGTGCAGATCGATATTTAATATAGACGAAAGTAGCCGCTCTGGGAATTGCTCTGCGTTTTTTCTGCGGGCTTTTCTGCTGCTTGCCATAGAGTCAAGATATGGATAATGTTAAACTGACCAGTCAGTTCAAATTTGACCAAATTATACACGCCGGCCAAATTCGCCCTGTGCTGTTATAGGGCGCGGCTTATTATTTTTTCTTCTTGGTCGAAGTCAATTATTGGATGGGAGGCTGAATTTATGGAATACACTATTCTCGGGCGCACCGGGCTGTCCGTCTCGCGGATGGGCGTCGGCGCCGGCGGTCCCAGTCAGATAGGCCGCAAAACCGGCTTGGACGAGGAGCAGTCGGCCGCTTTGTTGCGCCGTGCTTTTGAGCGCGGCGTCAATTTTGTCGATACCGCCGAGGGCTACGGGACTGAACCCATTGTCGGCCGTGCCCTCAAGGGGGTCGACCGCTCCTCGGTTATTGTTTCGAGCAAAAAGTCAACCCGCAGGCAAGAGGTCACTCCTCAGACTGTGCGCGCCAGCCTCGAACAGAGTTTGCGCAATCTGGGTACCGACTATATCGATCTGTATAATCTCCACGGCGTCGTGCCCCAAGATTATCGTCGCCTGGCCGAGGAGATCTATCCCGTCCTGGTGCAATTGCACCAAGAGGGCAAAATCCGTTTTGTCGGGCTCAGCGAAATGTTCAACGAGGATCTGGATCATCTCATGCTGCAACAGGCCCTGGACGACAATATCTGGGACGTGCTGATGGTCGGCTTCAATATCCTCAACCAGACCGCCCGGCACACGGTGTTGCAGCGGGCCCGGGCCCAGGACGTGGGTATCCAGGTTATGTTTGCTGTCCGTCGGGCCTTGGCGCATCCCGACCAGTTGGGCCAATTCGTCGCCGCCCTGGTCGAACGGGGGCAAGTGGATCCGGCCGATCTGGGAGGGGAGAGCCTGGCCGATTCGCTCTTGGCCGAAGCGGCTTCGCTGCCCGATGCTGCCTATCGTTTCTGCCGCGACGAACCCGGTGTCCATATTGTCCTTTCGGGCACCGGCAATGCCGACCATTTGCAGGCCAATCTGGCTTCTTTTCAGGGGCCGCCGTTGTCCGCCCGACTTAGGAGCCGGTTGGAGCATATTTTTCGCAAAGTCGATTCGACCACCGGTCAGTCAGTGTAGTAAGGGGAGAAAATCAGGGCCGGTTTTAAATACCTCGTTTCGGATACCGTTCAGGTAAGCTTTACCTATTCTTTTAGGAGGACATTATGCACTACCGTCAACTCGGACACTCGGGACTGGAAGTCTCACTGGTAGGTTTGGGGACCAATAATTTTGGCCGCCGCTGCGACCAGACGCAGTCGGCAAAAATTCTCGACCAGGCCGTTGAATCGGGGATTAATTTTATCGATACGGCCAATATTTATTCGGCCGGTGAATCCGAAAAGCATATCGGCCAGTGGCTCAAAGGGCGGAGCGACCGCGACGAGGTGCTTATCGCCACCAAATTCGGCATGAAAATGGGCGATGGGCCCATGCAAATGGGGGCTTCGCGGCAGCATATTATGGCCAGCATCGAAGCCAGCCTACAGCGTCTGCAGACCGATTATGTCGATCTGTACCAACTGCACCGGGTAGACCGCCGTGTGCCCGTGGAAGAGACCTTGGGCGCTCTCGACGACTTGGTGCGGCAGGGCAAGGTGCGCTATCTGGGCGCCTCCAACTTCGACGCCTGGCATCTGTGCGAAGCCGAGTGGGTGGCCCGGGGGCAAAAGGTCAATCGCTTTGTCTCGGTGCAAAATTACTACAATCTGCTCAAGCGCAATATCGAGGGCGAAGTGACGCCTTTCTGCCAGGCTTACGGGGTTGGCATCATTCCCTATTTTCCGCTTGAATCGGGTTTCCTTACCGGCAAATACCGCCGCGGCCAGGAACAGCCCGAAGGCGCCCGTTTGACCGGGTCGTCGCGGGGGGAGGGACTATTCACCGAGGCCAATTTCGCGGTATTGGAACGCCTGGAGGGCTTTGCCCGGGAACGGGGGCGTTCGCTGTTGGAATTGGCCTTTGCCGGGCTGGCCGCGCAACCGGCGGTGGCTTCGGTTATTGCCGGGGCCACCAGTCCCGAACAGGTGGTGGCCAATGCCGCCGGGGCCGATTGGGTTTTAAGCGCGGAAGATTGTGCGGCCCTAGACGAGATTGTCGCCTCGCCGCATCCGGATCGGCGTGGCTGAGCGGGACTGGTTGCCGACGGGGTTAGTTGAAGGTTGATCATAATTCGGGTGGCTCGCCGGTGGACGACTGATCGAGGGCGACGAGTCTGACGCTCATTCGCCTCCGGCGTCCCTTCGGGTGCTCGCGCTGCGCGCTCCGAGGCCACTCCGACCCGCCCGCCCTTCGGGTGGGAAGCACGCGCAGCGTGCAGGTCGGGTGGAATCCACTTTCAGCCTCATCGCCCTCGCTCAGCCTTGGCGCCAAGCGTCTATAGAACAACAAATTAGACAGTTCGCTAATCATGACCAGCTCTCGGATAGTTGGGGCCCTTCCAGAGCCGCGGCCAGGAGCCTCAGAGCGTCCTCCTATTTTTTCATGGCTTTCCGTTCCCTTTGACATATTCGTCGAGAAAGGAGACGGCCCTGTGCCAGGCGTCTTCTGATTGGCGGTGGCGGTAGCGCTCGGGGTTGGTGGCGTCCTGGAAGCCGTGGCCGGCCCCGTCGTAGCGGTGGAATTGGCAGAGGATGTCGGCTTGCCGCAGGGCTGCCTCGTAGTCATCGACATCGGCGGGCGAAGGGCCCTGGTCGTCGTTGCCGAAGATGCCCATGAGGGGTCCGGCCATCCGTCCGGCCAGTTCAATGGGGGGTGGACCGCCGTCGGCAAAGGCGGTCTTGATGCGGCCGCCGTAGAATACAATACAGGCTTTGAAGCCGGGGTTGCGGCAGGCGCCCAACCAGGCTACCCGTCCACCCCAGCAGTGCCCCAGGATGCCGATGCGGTCGCCGTCGACCTGGTCTAGGTTGGCGAGAAAATCGCGGCTGGCGGCCAGATCGGCCACGGTCCAATCGTCGCGGAAGGCGGCGCGTTTGACGGCGATATCCGCCTCGGCGGGCCACCAGTGGAAAAGGAAGGGGATGGCGCAGAGATAGCCGGCGGCAGCATAGCGGCGGCCCACTTCAAGGGTGAAAGGGTCTTGTTCGAGGCCGGCGTGGGCGGTGGGCAGATGCTGGGCTATGACCAGGCCTGGATGGGGGCCCGGGCCCGGCGGCTCGAAGACGAGGGTGTGCATGGGGTGGCCCTGGACATCGAGGTATTCCGAGCGATACATGGAAAACTCCTAGGCAAAGAAGAGTTAGCGCCGACGGGGCAGCACTTCCTCGTTGAGGATATTGGTCGGGGCACCGGCCATCCAGGCTTTGAGGTTGGCCACCGAAGCGGTGTAGAATTGTTTCAGGGTCGCTCCCGTATTATAGCCCAAATGCGGCGTCAGCAGGATATTGTCCAAAGTTAGGAGTGGGCTGTCCGCTGGCAGCGGTTCGAGGTCGTAGACATCGAGGGCGGCCCCGGCGATAGCGCCTTTTTTGAGGGCGTCGACGAGGGCCTCCTGGTCGATGATCGGCCCGCGGGCGGTATTGACCAGAAAGGCCGACGGCCGCATCAGAGCCAATTCTCGGGCTCCGACCCAACCGCGGCTCTGTGCGGAAAGAACGACGTGGATGGACAGCACGTCCGAGCGGGCGAATAGTTGGTCGCGCTCGACGTATTCGACCTGGTTTTGCGCCGCCCGTTCGCTCGTGAGGGTGGGGCCCCAGGCAATGACCTCCATGCCAAAAGCCCGGCCGTATCCGGCCACGATGGTGCCGATTCGCCCCAGTCCCATAATGCCCAGCGTTTTGCCGGCCAAGCCCTCGGCCATGCGGGTCTGCCAACGGCCCTGGCGCAATTGTTGGTCTTCCCAGGCGATATGCCTGGTCAAGGCCAATACCAGGCCCCAGGTCAGCTCTGCGGTGGTATTGCCCTGGGCTCCGGATCCGGTGGTGACGCAGACCGGGATGCCCAATTGGGTCGCCGCCGCCAGATCGACATTGGCTTGGCGGCGACCGGTGCCGGCGATCAGTTGCAAATTGGGCAGGCGCTCCAGCACCGGGCCCGGAAAACGAGTCCGCTCGCGCATGGTGACCAGGGCGTGAAAAGGCGCCAGGCGCTGGACCAGGGCATCGGTGTCGTGGAGGGTATCGTGGAAAAAAACCACTTCGGCGTCGAGGCTGTCCCAAGCGGCGGCGGTGGCGGCCAGGTGCAGATAATCGTCCAGGACGGCAATTCGTTTTTTCATCGTCTATCCCCGATTTAAGGCGTGCAAAACCGACTACTGAAGTCGAATTAGATTTCGGCTTTTTGCGGATCCCGCACGAAGACGGCGGCCAGGATTAAGGCCAGGGCAGAAAAGAGCAGTACCAATCCCCAGGGCGAAGCCGGATTCCAGCTGTATAGCCAGCCGCCGGCCAGGGCCGCCAGGGCCAGCGGCAGGCTGGTGAGGAAACCGACGCCGGGGCCGCCCGTGCCGCCCGAGGCCGCCCCTATGGCAACACTGCCGCGGCCAATTGCCGCCATCACCCGTCCGCGAATATCTCTGGGAGTGCTGTCGGCCAATAAAGCGCCGCAGGCCGGGCCGAAAAAAGCCATGCAGAGGGCGACCAGGCAGCGCACCGCCATCACCTGCCCCAGGGTGCCGGCCAGGACGAACAGCGGCATGCAAATGCCTCCCAATACCAGAGCGGCCAGAATGAAGCGGGTGCGGCCGTAGCGGTCGGCCAAAAAGCCGGCGGGAATTCTGACCAAATGTCCCAGGGTGGCTTCAATCAGTAGCACTGTGCCCCACTGAGTAGTCGAGAGGCCTATCTGATTATTGGCGTATACCACCCAGAAGGGACTGGCCAAGCCGTTGGCCATAAAGCCGAGGATGATGATTGCCGCCAGCGCTCTCAAGGTTGGGGGGAAGCGTCGCAGCAGGGCGGGGATGCCGGTATAGGATTTTTTGAAGGCGGCTGAGGCCTGGCCGCCGGTTAGCTTGGCTGTCTCCCGTCGGTCCGGTTCCTTGATGAATAGCAGATTGATGGTGGCGCTGAGCCCGTAGGCTACGGCCATAATGGTATAGAGCATGCGCATCCCGGCGTCGATACCGTGTGCATCTAGCAGCAGGCCGGCGGCGTAGGGCGCCAGGATGGCCGGGATCCCCGAAACCGTCTGCATGGTCGCCATGCCCCGACCGCGGTTGTGCGGCGGCAGCGAATCGGCGACTAGGGCCGAACTGGCGGGGAATTGCAGCACGGCAAAACCCTGGAGCAACAGACCCAGGGCCACCCAATGCCAGCTCTGGGCGAATATGTAGAGCAGGAAGATGGCGCAGGAGAAATAGCCCGTAAAGGCGATGATGCGGGCGCGGCTGGCGTGGTCGGCCAGGTAGCCGGCCAGGGGGAATACCAAGAGGCCGCCCAGCGGGCCTAGGGCATAGATAAAGCCGATTTCGGCCGGTTCGCCGCCCAGCGACAGGATATATAGCGGGACGTAGGGAAAGACCATGCCCCGGCAGAACATGCCCAGGGTCCCCGAGATAGAAAGAACGAGGATATTGCCGCGCATAAACCCAAACGTACTGGCAAGCGATTGTTTCACTAAGTATGCTCAGGGTAGTGCGAGGAGTAGCATAAGGCGGGCGTTATGTCAGCGTCAGCGACCACCGATTCCACTTTGCGGAACGAACCGGCGAGGCGGTGATAGCGCCTGGGTTCCAGGACATCCCGGCGGCGGTCGTCTTTCAAGAGGCGAGGATGGCCTCAATTAGATCGGCTGTGCGGTCGATTTCGGCTTCGTTGTTGAAGATGTGGGTGGAAAAACGCAGGGCGTTGAAATTGTGCGACTTGGCGCCTCCCTGTTCGACGAAAGCGTAGGTGCCCTGGGCGCCTTTGACGACGATATTGTGTTCGTCGAACAGACGGCGGCGGACCTCGCCGTTGCGCCCCCCAGCTACGCCAAAGCTGACCATGCCGCTGGACAAGGCCGGCTGTTCCGGGGTCAGCAGTTGCAAGCCGGGGATCGTCCGCAGCCGGGCGCGGGCGTAATCGCTGAGCTGGCGGCAGCGCTGTTCGATGCGATCGCGGCCAAGGGCGTTGTGGAAATCCATGGCCAGACCGTGGCCTAAAACGATGGGGATGCTGCGGGTGCCCACCGAAGCCGAGTAGCCCGGTTTGCCGTAGTCGGTATAGGAGCCGGCCGGGCGCTGGGCGTTGCGGGTGGCGTACAGATCCACCGGGCGGATGCGGTCCTGGACGGCGCGGCGGATATAGAGCAGGCCGCTGCCCTTGGGGGCCAACATCCACTTATGGCTGCTCGAAGCGTAGGCGTCAACGCCTAGGGTTTTGACGTCGACGTCGACCATGCCCGGTCCCTGGGCCCCGTCGCAGACCAACAGGATATCGCGGCGCCGGGTGATCTCGGCGATGGCGGCCAGGGGCATGCGCAATCCGGTGATGGTATCGATATGCATAAAGCTGCAGAGGCGGGTGCGGTCGGTGATATGGTCCTCGACCAATTGCAGAATCTGGTCGGCGCTTTGCACCGGAGTGGGCAGCGGCAGGCAGACCACTTCAACGCCGCGGCGTCGGGCCAAATGCTGCCAGCAGATCATACCGCCGCCGTGTTCGTGGTTGGAGGTGAGGATCTGGTCGCCCGGCCCCAATTCGAGCCCTTCGGCAATCATATTCATGCCTTCGGTGGTATTGCGCGTAATGTGGATCTCGTCGGGGTCGGCGCCGATAAATTCGGCGGCTTTGGTGGCCATTTCGGTATGACCGTTAAAACTATTGCCCACCGGGTTGCCCTCGAATTGGCGCAAGTATCCGCTTACGGCATCGACGACCATGCGCGGGGTGGCCCCGACGCTGCCGCAATTGAGGTGGACCAGGTCGTCGGCCAGCATGAATTCGCCGCGCACCCGGTCCCACAGGGCTTGGTCGGAGGCGGCGTCGCCGACGTCAGTATGAAATTTCTCCAATTCACCGCCAAAGGCCTGGGCCTGTTCGGCCAGCAGGCCGACGGAAGTCAGCGAAGCGGCCAGCGATTTGACAAAGGCACGTCGTTGCATAAGAGATCTCGTTTCGCACTGGGAAAAAGGGGCGCGTTCAATTGATGATAGGGCAGGTCGCCCCGCACCGTCAACTTGTTGCCGGCGGATGGATTTAGGTTATTTACCCCAATCGAGAGGGGATCAAATGAAAAATATCGCTTTAGCGCTGGTATTTCTGGCCGGGTTGGCCGGCTCGCTTGGGGCCCAGATCGTCCACGTTTGGGATTTGGCCGATACCGCCCAGGCGGGCCAGTTTACCGTGTACAATCCCGATGTCAACGACGCCGAATTCGGCACGCCTATTACCGCCGGCGATATCGACGGCGACGGCCGCGACGATTTGGTCATTTCGGCGATGGCCGGCGACGGACCGGATAACGACCGCCCCAATGCCGGCGAAGTGGCCATTTGCTTTGCTGCCGCCCCCATCGGTGGTGGCATGGACCTGGCCATCGGCGGCGGGGACGTGGTCACACTGTACGGCGAGGGCCGGCGCGATATCTTCGGCATTAAGACGCATGTGGCCAATATCACCGGCGATCAACGGCCCGATTTGCTGGTGGGCGCTTTTTACGCCGATACGCCCGATCACTTAGACGGCGGCAAACTCTACGTTTTCTCGGCTGAGCTGATCGCCCAATTGCGGGCCGGGGAAAGGCGTCTGGATCTAGCCCAGGAGCCCTGGCCCGAAGGGGTCGGCCTGGTCCTGGGGGGCGAAAGGCGTGGTCGTCTGGGGGTGTGGATGGCTGCCGGCGATATCGACGGCGACGGCCAGCAGGATGTGGTGGTGGGGGCCGATCAGGCCTCTGGGGCGGGGGGCGCTACGCAAACGGGTCAGGTATATGTGCTCTACGGGCCGCTGGCCCCGAGCCAGCGCATCGATCTGGCCGCAACCGAACACCCGGTCAGTGCTATTTACGGTATTGACGAGATGGATCACGCCGGATCGACAGTGGCCAGCGGCGATTTCGATGGCGATGGCTACGACGATGTGGCCATTGGCGCGGCGGCTTTCGGTACCTTGCGCAATGCCTATGATCGCGCCGGCGGGGCGGGGGACGGGCCCGATAACAGCCGCGAGAATAGCGGCGAAATGTACGTGGTTTACGGCGGTGAAGGGCGCCCGGAAACTATAGATCTGGCCACTGCCCCGCCCGCCGATTTGACGGTTATTTACGGGGCTGATGGAGGCGGCGATTCGCCCGATCGGCTGGGCGAGGAATTCGTTTTTGCCGATATCGACGGCAACGGCATTCAGGATTTGTTTATCGGCGCCTACCGGGCCGATGGGCCCGATAATAGTCGCCGCGACGCCGGCGATGTATATGTGGTCTACGGCGGGCCTCAGAGACGCGGTCAGCAATTGGATATGGCCAATCCGCCCGCCGATATCACCTTGATTTACGGGGCCCGGCAAGGTGCCATTGCCGGCGACGCGTTGGCCGCCGGCGATATCCACGGCGATGGCTACGACGACCTCTTTGTCGGTGTGCCCGGCGACGAAGGGCCCCTCAAGCGGCGTTTTGCCGGCGGCTTTGCTGTATTGGCCGGTGGTCCTGATTTGCCGCACGAGATCGATCTGGCCGACCCAATTGTGCCGGTGGTATGGATTGAGGCCCCCGATCCCTCCGATTGGGCGGCCTATTGGGGGGCCAGCGGCGATATGGACGGAGACGGCCGCATTGACGCCATTCCCAACGGCATGGCCGGAGACGGACCCGACAACAGCCGCGAAAACGCCGGCGAGGCCCATATTGTCAGCGGCGCCATGCTGGCCCAGTATTTACCCGGGGTGGTCCCCACGGCGGTGGTAGAGGCGGGACAGACTGCGCCGGGCAAGCCCGTTTTGGAGGGCAATTACCCCAACCCTTTTAACGGGGCGACCCTGATACCTTTTACGCTGCCGGTGGAAGCCGATTATTCTCTGGCCATTTACGGGACAGCGGGCCAGCTCGTGCGGCAACTGGCCCACGGCCGAGGTGTGGGCTATTATCAAGTTCGCTGGGATGCGCGCAACGACGGCGGCCAGCGCGTCGCCGCCGGAGTCTATTGGGCCCACCTGCAAGTCGGCGCCCGACACTATCTGGAACCATTGCTATATCTCAAGTAGGTTTTTGTGCCCATATGAAGCACTGAAAATAAAGCACTGATGGCCCGATACTGGGGGCGTTTTTGGGTCTGCGCAAAAATATCCGGACAACTTGAAGTCAACTGGCTACATTCATCAATAATGAAGGAGCGCACCGTGAAAAAATACGCTATCGCTTTGGTTGCCGTGCTGCTGACCGGGCTGGTCGCCGATTGGGCCTGGACGCAAAAGGCCGTGGCCATCAAGACATTGCCTTTTAGCGCCGCCCGCAAGGCCGGCAATACCCTGTATGTCAGCGGCCAGATCGCCCGCACAGCTGAGGGCGCCGACGTCAAAGAATCGGTCGAGGCCGAAACCCGTCAAGTAATGGACAATATTGGCCGTATCCTCGAAGCCAATGGTTATACCTTTGACGATGTCGTCCGGGCTACGGTTTTCCTCAAGGATATTGAGGATTACCACGAGATGAACGGGGCTTATGCCTCCTATTTCGACGAGGTTTTCCCGGCCCGGGCGTGCGTGGGCGATCAGCAGATTGTCTTTGATTTTCGCGTCGAGATCAGTTGCATCGCCTACAAAGAGTGAGCCCATCGCCTACGAGAGGGAGGAACGGATGGTATCTAGAAGGGATTTTATGGGGCAGGTAGCCCTGGCGGCGGCCGGCGGTGCCTCGTTGGGGGCTGCCAAGCTGGAAGCGACTCCGGTCGATTTGAGTCAGATGACCGACCAGCGGCCGCTCTTTGTCTCGACCTGGCCTTTCGGGCAGGCGGTCAACGACCGCGCTCTGGCGGTAAAGCAGGGGGGCGGCAGCCTGTTGGACGCCGTTGAACAGGGCATTTGGGTCGCCGAATCCGACGCCGATAACGCCTCGGTGGGTCTGGGAGGGATTCCCAATGCCGAGGGGGTGGTGCAACTGGACGCCTGCATTATGGATGGGCCGGGGCACCGGGCTGGTAGTGTCGCCGCTATAGAGGATATAGAACATCCCATTTCGGTGGCCCGCCGGGTGATGGACAATACCAAGCACGTAATGCTGGCCGGGGCCGGGGCGCGGACCTTTGCTTTGGAAGAGGGATTCCCCGAGGTAGATCTGTTGTCCGAGAAGCAGCGCCGCAACTGGGAGGCGTGGAAGAAAAAACAGGAGGCCCCGCCGGTGGGGCCCGACAACCACGATACCATCGCCTTGTTGGCCCTGGGGGAGGACGGTCGTATTTCCGGGGGCTGTTCGACCAGTGGTTGGGGCTACAAATTGCCGGGCCGAGTGGGCGATTCGCCCATTTTTGGCGGCGGCCTCTATGTCGACAACGAAGTGGGGGCGGCCGGCTCCACCGGGTTGGGCGAGAATGTGATGCGCTATTGCGCCACCTTTATGACGGTGGAATTCATGCGCTTGGGGCTCGACCCGCAAAGCGCCTGCATCGCCACCATCCAACGGCTGGCCCGCACCGACCCTCGGGGCATGGATCTGAGCATATTCTTCATCGCCCTGGACAAACAGGGCCGCTTTGGGGCCGCGGGGGTGGCCAACGGTTTCCAATACGCCGTGACCACACCGCAACAGAGCGGATTATTCCACAGCGCCGCCCTGGGCGACGGCAAAAAAGTGCCCGAAGGGGGAAATAGGCAATAATTAGCAATTTTTGTATATTTGTACAACTACAAAAAATGCTATTGGAATTCTGTTGCGGATTCTATATTATTAGGCTCTGAAATCAAATTCTGGAGATCGTCTCGATCTTTGAGGCGATTTGAGACGGCTTTCACTATTCTAACTAACGACAGGGAGGTGGAGCAATATAAAAAATATTTGGTCGTTCTCAGTCGTCAGCAAACTTTAAACTGGTTTTTAAGGAGTCAAAAATGACGAAAATTTCCAAACTTGCCGCGCTGCTGAGCCTGTGCCTAATTGGCTCGGCCAGCGGCCAGTTTTTTGATCCGCCCGCCTTGGCCGACCGCAACGGCAGCCAGGGTTTCGATTTCTTTATGCTCGAGGTGCCCGATCCCAACGCCATGACCATGGACGGCTTCAGCGACGACTGGGGTTGGTTCGACCCCGAGTTCACGCTGACCAACGACGAATGGCGCGATGAAGGCGACCGTCCGTTCCCCGATCGCGACGACCTCTTCATTACCACCTTCATGGGTTGGAAAGGCGGCGATGTCAACCGCTGGTACATTTTTATGGAAGCCGTCGATGATATCGTCGACCACTCCGGCACCAATGTTGCCCGCTGGCAGGGTGATATGCTTCAGGTCGGCCACGATCCCCAGGATCACGGCCGCGAGCGCAGCCCGGCTTCGGGTTATACTATGGAATGGCTGATGGCTCCGGGCGACTTGAGCCCGCCGACCAACGTCGCCTTCCGCTATACCGAGCAGGAAGCCTGGGCCGAATACGGCGAAGCCCCTTGGGTCGATTTCGCCGTGCGCGTCGATCCGCCGGAAGCTTTTGCCGCCGAATTGTGGACCGAAGGGGCCACGACCTTTTACGAGTTCAGCATCCAGGTGCTGGCCTTCCAGGAAGACGCTGGTCCTACGGTGAGCGAAGTATGGCAGATGGATGCCGTGGCCGGTGAAGACGGCGCTGGTTTCCCGTTCGCTTTCTGGTACGAGGACGGTGAGGGCCCGGGTTCGGGTTTTGGCAATGACGAAGAAACGGGTGAACATCTCGGCTCCAACGATATGACCACGCGCGGCCCCGAAGCTTCGGGCCGGCAGTACTATTCGTTGGCCAGACTGTTGCGGGCCGGCGAATTCGCCACGTCCGTCGACGAGTCGACCTGGGGCAAGATTAAGAATTCCTTCTAGTCCAGCCCTAGAAGTCGGCAGGTTTTAAAGGGGTCGATCGGGCCCCTGGCTTTACTGTCGGGCCAATTAGAGTATCTGCTAATTGGCCCGACTTTTTTCCATCGGTGCTAGTGTGAAATTGGGCTCGGGAAGGGGCCTGGCCTATGCGTGTATTGTCCATTCTGGTGCTGTTGCTGAGTTTTGGGGCCTGTGGTCGTTATTTTCCCGGCCCTTTGCAGCCGATAGAGCAGCAGGGTGAGGGGATGACCGTCAATGACGACGGCTCCATCACCTATCAACTCGATCGTCTGGCCATTAATCTGAAGCCGATGACGGACGCCGAACTGAACCGCCTGGCCGCCACGGGGGGGGATCATTCCGTCAATCCCTATACTTTTGGCGAATGGAGCGATTCGGGCGAGGAATGGACTCCGGGTCGTTTTACCGTTTTTCGCCTTAAGATTGGCAATTACCAATATCCCAAGATCAAATTTGACCCGCTCAACGCCCATATCGCTGCAGCCAACAACCGCAAATATGGGCCCATGAGTTACGCCCAGCTGTACGACTATTATCGAGCCTATTGGCAGGGACGGACGGGTTTGGGCCGGGTCGATTTTCAGACTCGTACCGATGTTTTGCGGCGGACCATGTACAGCGGCGCCATGGTTTTCAGCGGCCGCGACGAGCAGGGCTACCTGGTCTTCCCGATCTTGGATGACGACGTCCGGCGGATCGATGTGCATTTAGATGAGGTGGCGCTGCGTTTTAATTTCGCCGATGAGCCGGTAGAGACGGTGGATCTCAGTTTTTCCTTCCAGCGCGACGTGCTGCAGGGGTATACGCCGGATTCGGCGGTACGCCGCGACTGAGTCGTCGTAGAGGCACTGATATGGGCACGACCTTCTCTTTTGGCCAGCGGTCGGTGGGCTTCTTCACGGGAGTGACGCTGCTGCTGGCGATGTCAGTACCTTCCCCCGGGCGCGGTCAGACGCAGGTCTGGCATATCGGCCAAGGGGGGCTGTCGTGGACTTCACAGGCCCAAACCCAGATTGGCGCCCTGGATGTGGATGGCGCTCTGCAGCCGCTGGAATTGGCTGCAGGCGAAAATCTCATTGAATTGCTGCGTTCTTCGGGACAGCGCTTTCTCAACGGGCAACCGCGCGATTTCGTTGTCGGCGGGCAGCCGCGCACCTGGTCCAACGACGCCTTTTTCAATCAGCTCAATGGGCCCCTTGATCTGCTCGATGGCGACGAACAGACCTCTTCGGAAGGCGTATTCAAGACTTCCCAGAGTCAGGCGGGGGCGACCTTTTTCTGGGATTTGGGTGCGCCTTTCCCGGTTGAGCGAATCCGTTTTTTCCCCGATCCGGACGACCCCGACGCTTTTATCAAGGCTTTTGAGCTGCGGATCAACGACGGCGAAACTTTCAATAATATAAACCGGCCCGATTACGATTTGCTGCGGCGGGTGGAAGCCAACCGGCAAATGGTGGTGGATATCGAGTTTGCCCCGTTGCAGAGCCGTTTCCTGCAGTTGGTGGTGTTGTCGAAAACGGTCTTCAATCTGGCCGAGTTTGAAATCTACGGGCAGGGTTTTGTGCCGGTGGCCAGTTATGTTTCCGAATTGCATTCCTTTGGCGGGGCGGTCAACTACGGGCTTTTGCGCCTGCACGCTACGCGCCTGACCAGAGGTGGGCAGGAACCCGACGAAGGCCCTTCAGCCGTTTTGCAGTTGCGCACCGGCGCCGACGACACGCCCCTGGCCTATTTTCGCCGTGACCGCGAGACCGGATCGCAGGAGGAAGTAAGCGCCGCCGAATACAATGCCGATTTGCCCCGGCGGGCCCTGTTTCGCCAGGACCCCATCACCGAAGAGGTTTTGGAGGAGATGGCGGGCCGGGCGGAATACCTCGATTTGCCGGTGGCCGAGCAAGGACCTGTGCGCGATTTTGTCAAAGGGGATGTCCGCGACGATGTCGGCAATTGGAGCTCTTGGTCGCCGGGAATCTTGATCGATAAGACCGGAGGGCTCGAACAACCGGTAGAATTGCCCAGTCCGCGCGAATTTATGCAATTTCGCGTCTTTTTTGACGGCGATGCCAACAACGTCATGCGCCTGGATACGCTGCAGGTGGAATTTTCGCCCGGCTTGGTTAGCGAGGCTGTCGGCGAAATCGCCCTGGCCGCCGATCCGGCGCCCAGCGGTGTGCTCGAGGTTGAAGGCGGCATTGAGACGTTGTTTGTCTACGATATTCGCACCGAATTTGCCCAGGATGCCCTGGCCGGTTATCGCGGCCTGCGCGTCGAAGCTTTCCCTGCACCGGTTTTCGAGCGTCTGGAAATGGGCGCGCCGCTGGTGCAGGTAGCCGATGTGGGGGTAGTCGAGACCGATCGTGGTTTCGACCTGGCCTTCCCACCGGTGGGGGCCGATAATAACCAGCCGTTGCGCGTGGGCTTTCGTCTGCGCCTGCTAGAGTACAATACCCCTGTCAACGCCTGGTTATTGGGCGATGACAGGGCCCCGGCCCATCCCATCGCTCCGGGCGATGCCAGCGATGCGATCAATACCGGGACGCTCAACGTATTCACTATTGGTTCACAGCCCGAAGTGAAAGTCGATATTTCGACGCCGGTGCTCACGCCCAATGGCGACGGGGCCAACGATGCGGCTCGTATCTCGCTGATTTTGTCGCAATTTGCCGACAATACCACCGTAGAGGTAGAGATTTTCGATCTGGGCGGTCGGCTCGTGCGGCAATTAGTCGCCCAAGAGCGGTCGGCCGGGGCCTACGGCGAAGTGTGGGACGGTAGAGATGGGCAGGGTCAACTAGTAGCCCCGGGCATTTATCTGTGCCGGGTGGGCGTCGAGGCCGACGCCGAGACCTTTGAGGATATGCAACTCATAGGGGTGGTATATTGATCATGGTCGGCAGAGCATTGTGCCCCAAAGTGGTATGGCTGTTGATCGTGTTGGCCTTTTCAGGCAAGCCTGCCGCAGCCCAGACCAGTTCGTCGTGGGTTGTCGGCGGTAGCACCGGCGAGCCCTGGGCCCAGGTGGTGGAGCGCTGGATCGCGCTCGACGACTCGACCCGGCCCGGTGCCGTCCAACCCCAAGAGATTCCCCGGGGCCACAGTATTACCCGGCAGTTGGTGCGCACTGGCATTGCCACCACCCAGCGCAATTTTTTTGGCTATCGCTGGAGTCTGCACAAGGGGCCGCGGCAGATTGAAGCCGATACCCTGGAGGTGGGCTGGCACCCGCGCCTGTGGCAGGCCGGTGGTACCAACGCCCTGGCCCCCGATGTGATGCGCGGATTGGTCGACGGCGATGAATTGACGGCTGCCTTCAGCCATGCGGCCCGGGCCGATGGCCGCCCCAATGGAGTTCGGTTTCTCACCCTCGATCTGGGGGTGCCGGTGCCCATCGATAGTGTCGTTTTCTTTCCGCCGCAGAGCGGTCTGACCAGTAACAACCAGCGCCAACGCGAATTATTCGCCCGTGCGTACGAGGTGAGCCGGGCCAGCACGCCGCTGGAATGGTTGATCTTTGAGGACGAGAATATTTCGACCGGTTCCAGCGGCTACCATGCCCTTGAGGAGATTCTCGGCAGCACCTTCGCCAATAATAACAGTGTCGTCTCGCTGAGTCCGCCGTTGGGTTTCACTCGGTTCCTGCGCTTTAAATTTGGCGAGACCACGACCACGACTCTGGTCGCCGAACTTCAGGCCTTTGGGCATGGCTATCCGCAGCAGGCCCGCTATTTGGCCGCCCCCCATTCCTTTGGCGAGGCTGTAAGTCTGGGTCGGGTGACGTGGAAATTCAGCCGCTACCGGCAGGCCCCTTCGGGTGAGATATTCGCCGATCCGACGGCACCGGTCCATTTGAATCTACAGACCCGCGCCGGCTTTGACCCCGAGCCCAAGACCTTTTTTATCTTCGATGAATTGGGGCGCATGCTCGAAGTGGACGAACAGGCCTATTTCGATTCACCAAGGGTGGTCGAGCGCTTTTCCGAAGGCGTCGCCGGTTTCCGGGCGCTGCGGGCCGATGATACCCAGAACTGGAATAATTGGTCGGTCTCCTACCAGAATTCGGGCGACGAAATTCGTTCTTCCGACGGCGGCGGATATTTTCAGTTTCGCTTTGATATAAGTACTGAGGATCCGCTGGCCTTTGGCGTTTTAGACAGCCTGTCTTTTGAGTTTTCACCGTTGCTGGTGGACCGTGCCTTGGCGGAGATTTCGCTCGATGGAGAAGAAACGGGCCGGGGTGGGCAGGTCGAGGTGCCGCTGGGTGTCGAGCACATTTTTGTCTACGATATCCGCACCGTCTCCGGGGCCGAGGGCCGAGCCGGGTTTGACCGCATTGAACTCGATGTCCCGGCGGCGGCCCGTTTCGTCGATTTGGAGATAGACGGTGTGCCCGCCACCGAGGGCAGCGATTTTACCCTGGCCTTAGAGGATGGCCGTTTTGGCTTTACTTTTGGCGCGGCTTTCGTCGAAGACAAGACCTTTCGCGTCCGTTTTAGCAGCGCCATTTTCCAGTCTTCGGTTTTTATGGAAGGGCGCCTGATCAACAGCGATAGTTCCCTGGCCAGTCTGCCCCAGTCCATTGAGGCAGGGGACGCCCGGGGCGACGTATCTACCGATGGCATCCAGGTGGTGGCCGGCGACGTCAAATTTAAAATTCTCGGCGATATCGTCCTATCTAACCCCGTGCTCACCCCCAACGGCGATGGCGCCAACGACACGGCGGCCGTTGGTTTTGAGTTATTCGGCCTTGACGGCGGCCGGATCGATGTAGCGGTCTACGATTTGGCCGGACACCGGGTCTCCACTCTATTGTCCGACCGGGCCGCGGCTGGGCCTTACGCCCCGGTCTGGGACGGGCGGAACGAGGATGGCAATCTGGTGGCTCCAGGGTTGTATCTCATTCGCGTTGAAGTCGAAGTTGACGGGGGGAGTCCCATTGGTATAGAGCCAGTGGGCGTGGCCTATTGAAAAGTACCTTGTCCCTGGCGTCCTTATTTTGTCGGGCCGCTGGCGGGCGGGGTTATGAAGGTTGCAGGCGGAGGAAGATATGAAAAATACCGCGTGTTTGGCGCTAGTGGTCTCACTCCTGGTCTGGTGGGGGCCGAGCCAGGCTCAGGACTTGGTTTTTGAGGGATCCGATTTCTCTTCTTGGAGCCATCCCCAAGGTTTGGTCACGGTGCTGGAAGAGGGCATAGAAGTAAAGCGTTTTGGTAAATCTTTTAACGCTGTGGCCAATGCCGGCGAATTCTCCTCCAGTATCATCGGCGAATACGGCCTGCGCTTTGCCCGGGCGCCTTCCAATCAGCTACAGGCCGGGTTGGCGGGTGACCAGGATGCCGGCACCTGGTGGCAACCCGACCCGGACGACTCGGTGCAGCAGTGGTGGCTGGAGATCGATCTGGGGCGCTCGGTCGTGGCCGACAAGATTCGCGTTATCTTTCCCGACGAGGAAGGGGCCCGCCCCTTTAATTTCTTTTCCGTCTATGTCAGCCCCGGTATTCCCGTCTTTGGCGGTACCTCCAAGCGCGTTGTCTTCAACCGGCTCGGCCGGCCTATTAACAATAATACCAGTCAGGTGGTGGAATTCGATCTCAGTACCGGCGGTCTGGCCAATGTGGTCGGCGAGAATCTGAATACAGAGACGACGCTCGATTTTGATGTCGTCCGCTTTATCCGTTTTGAGGCCGCCGGCAAAACAGCCGATGCGGCGCTGGCCGAGATAGAGGTCGACGGCATCGGTTTCAACCTGTCGTCGATGGTCAAGACCGACACCCGGCTGGAAGACGGTAAACCGCATTGGGGTGGCCGCACCTGGACTTCCAAGGACCGCGATTGCGAAGGTTGCGGCAAAGGCAGCGGCGCCGATGCCCTTATCGATCAGGATGTGGGCTTCCGCGGCTGGAATATAGAATCGTCGGATAAGGGCAATTGGCGCGATTCCGGGGTCTGGTCGGTGGTCGATTTTGGCAATGTCTACCATGTCGACCGCATGGTCTGGATGCCCATCGTATCGAGCCAGGGGCCCTTCCTCTACGGCTTTCAGCGCGACAAGCAGGGGACCTGGATCGACTTCGATTTTTTCTCCTCCGACGGCACCCCTAGCAATAGCGCCGATCCGGAGGTCGAAGGGCCTTTCGACTACGAATTGCTTTCCTCCGTGGACAATACCGATCGTCGCTACTTATTTGATTTCCAATTCCCCACTCGCGATATCCGGCTGTTGATGTGGCGGGTGACCAATCCCAGCCAGTTCTACCGCGCTGTGCAGCTTTTCGTCTTCCACGCCGAAGGGTATCCAGCCCAGGTCGAGCTGGAATCGGAGGATATCTCCCTGGGCGGGGCCCGCAGTATACGCGCCGTCGAATGGGACGCCGACCTGCCGCCGGGGACCAGTATTGAAGTGGAGACCCAGACCGGCAACGGTTTTGAGATGGTGGAGCGCTATTTTCTCACCAACGGCAAGGAAGTGACCAAGGAAGCCTACGAGGCGGCCAAATCGCGCAATCGGGCCGATATCGTCGAAGAGAATGTGCGCGACGATACTTGGAGCAGTTGGAGCCGGCCGCACCGGTTTTCGGGCCAGGAGTTCCAATCGCCTTCGCCCAGGCAGTGGGTGCGGGCCCGGGTGCGTTTGATCAGCGAAGACCCGGAAGTTATACCGACGTTGCGGTCGCTGCGTTTTGTCGCCAATGCCCCGGTAATTACCGCCGGGTTGACCGGGCGGATTTTTCCGCGTGAAGCGGCCATCGACTCGCTGCAGGAATTTCGCTATACGATTATTCCGGGGGCTTTCAGGAGCAGGGATGCCGGTTTTGACCAGGTATTGGTGGAATTGCCGCCCGGCGGCGGGGCGGAATTCGTCGGCGCCATGGTGGGCGGCGGCGCTGTTGAAGCCATCGGCCTAATGCGCGGTGATTCGCTGGTTGTGCAATTGCCGCCGCCGGCAGTGCGCCGCGATTCGGTCGAGGTCGTCTTCAGAACGCGGCTGGCCGCCAGTCCGACTAGCTTTAATATTTCTGTTCTCAATTCCGAACAGGAAGAGAACGCCCAGGGGGTGGTGCCCAGTGAATTTGGCGCCGACCTGGTCTATGTGCCCGACGCTGTGGCCGGTGCTTCGCTGGTGCGCAATATTGCCCACAGGGGTCTGTTCACCCCTAACGGCGACGGGGCCAACGACCAGTACGAATTGAGCTTTACCGTAGTGAAGACCGAGCGGGATCCGCGGGTGCGAATTTACAGTCTCGATGGCCGCCAGATAGCCGAGCTTGAGAATGCGGGTTTCCAGGGCAGTCGCGCTCGTTATTTGTGGGACGGCAGCAGCGTCGCCGGCGCCGCTCCGCCCGGTGTCTATATTGTTGGTATAGAAGTTAATACCGATGACCACGACGAGCGGGTCTACAGGCTCGTACATATCGCGTATTGAGTTTTTGTGATTTACCGTCTGTAATAAACGGGAGGGTGATGTGAGACGTCGACTATTGCTGGTCTGCCTGTCGGCCATGGCGCTGGGTTTGCCGCCGGATTCTTTGGCCCAGCGCGTCACCGGCTTTGACAACCCCTATTATACTACGGGGACCGAAGTCTCGCCGGCGACCTTGGTGCCGTCGGTGCGCAAATGGTATTTGCCCCAGCGGCTGTATTCGCTGTACGATTGGCGACAGGAGCAGTACTCCAATTACGCGCGCAACAATTACGAGCGTTATACCAATATATTCCTCGAAGGTTCACCCTTTTACGATGTATACGGCAATTATATCACCCAGGGGTGGATGGTCTACGAGTGGACCGAGGATTACCCGCAGAACAATGGCAGCAGTATCACCAAAAACCCCCGCTTTAGCTCGTGGTTCCAGAATATCCTGATATCGTCGAGCCGCTCGGGCCAATTCCACTCTTCGCTAATGGTAGGCGACGGTATCCGCACGACGCTGACGCCACTGACTTTTTCCAAGCCGCGCTTCGACGGTATCCAGTGGGATATGCGCTCCGACAAATACGCCGTGACTTTATTGTCGTCGCGGGTGAGCAATACCGGTGAAGTTTCGGCCACCGAAGTAGGGGGCGCCGTGCGGGTCAATACGTTTACCAATCTGTGGGCCGCCAAGGGCCAGGCGCAGGTGGGCGATTTTGCTACTTTGGGGGCGACCTTCGTCAATGCCGCACACCGCAATTCCGACGTGCCTTTTGGCGACAATTCGCTCAAAGGCCTGCTCAGCGGGCCGATGAATTCCGATTTCGTCCGCTCCGTCGTCGTTCGCATCTCCGACGATTCGCCCGAAGACGGCGAAGGCGGCGCGCTGCTGTCGCGCTGGCGCATTTTCGTCAACGGCATCGAGCATACCGACGATATTATTCCCACCATTGAAGGGGGGGTGCGCCGCCGCGGTGTAATTGAGGCCAGCGGCACGGATATCGTTACGTTGACCTATAATATTGAAGATTTCTCCCCTAGTATAGACGACGAGATCGACGATTTTCGCGAGATCGAGCGCATTGAGATTGGTCTGGTATTGGCCAACGACTATAAAGTCGATGTGACCTCGAATAAGCAGACCAACAATCTGGGGACGCCCGTATTCCTGCCCGTCCTGCGTGCTTCAGGCAATGTCCAGGACGGTTCTAACCAGGCCTTCCATCGTTTCAGCTACGGCTTGCCGACAGGGACCCGGATGGTGGGTTTCGACCTGTCTATCGCCGATATGGGCGGTTTTGACCTGCGCGGCGAAGCGGTGCGCAATTTCCAATACCGGCGGTTCCCCAACGAGAATATCACTCGGCACCAGGCCCTGGCCACCAACGAGGCCGACGCCTTTTACCTGACGGCGCAGAAAAAGGATTATCCCTGGACCTTTTTTGGCGAGGCTTTCAGCATTGACCCCGATTATTCTACCCGCGCTTTCATTCCCAATGCCGAAGGGGAGGTTTTCTACGACAACGAACAGCGCCATATCTACGAATTCGTCGACGATAACGACGATATGGACGAATTGCCCGATTGGACGCGCCGTTCCTTTGGCAGCCGGGTCAATACGCGCCAGGGGCAGAATCTGCTCACTGACGCGGCGGTTTTCCCCGGGATAGACGAGAACAACGACGATATCTCCGATTTTAACCGCAACTTTAATTCTCAACCCGATTACGAAGAGCCCTTTTTACGTTTCGATATCGAGCCGCCCGAATTTCTTTTTGGTATGGATATGAACAATAACGGCGTTATCGACCGCTTTGAGGACGATAACGAGGCCGATTATCCCTATAAATTGGGGCGGCAGGGATACAATGCGTACGCCGCCGTCGAATTAAATGCCGGTTCCCGGTTGATGGTGGGGCGTCTCGACCAGCGCCTGCTCAAGACCGATAGAGAAAACCAGTCGACCTATCTGTTGTTTACGGCCAAAAAGGAAATCCCCGAAAAGGACCTCAGCCTGTGGTTCATCGCCCATCCGCGCATGGTCGAGGACGATATACCCGACGATGTGTTATTGTGGACCGAAATTCCCGGCACCCGCGGGCGGGCCGTATTTACCCGCGATATATTGGCGGCCCGGGACGCTTTTATCAATACGACTTATCTAGAAGTGCACTACGACCAGTTCCTACCTTTAACGGCGAAGGTCAAACACGAATTCTATGAGCAGTCGGGGGCGGGGGATGAAGAGCTGCGCGATCGGCGTTTCTTAGGTGTTATGACCAAAGGCGGATATACCACCCAGCTGCGCAGCTGGACGGTGGTGCCCAGGTGGAAACAACTCTACAGCAACCAGGTCCCGGCTCTGCGCAACGACCTGAAAATTGAGGAATTGACCGAGATTTTCTCGCTCCAGGCGATGCGGCCCATTACGCGCAATCTAAATTTTGTCGCCGGGGCCGAATACGAGATTTTCAACAATCTGCGCAAAAAACCCGACCCACTGCCCTCGGGCTATCTGCTCGACGGCAATACCTGGATTCTCGCCGGTCAGGTATCCAATAAGTCGGCCTATCTGGGCTACGATCTGACCACCAATATCGGCGCGCGGTGGATTCGCAGCGACTTCGACGATTCGCCTTCCTCGTCGGAATTGCTGTCGTTCATTACGGTCTTCGCCGGTTTGGGGACGGATCGCTAAACAGTCAATTATGGGCAGTATATAATCGCCTCTTGTTATTGGGGCGATACCAGAACCACAACCGCAGGTCGGCTATAGCGCCGACCTGCGGTTGTTTCGTTGTTCTCAGTTTTGGAACGCCTTTGCCAGAACATTGGGGAATATTTCGATCTGGTCTTTATAGTGTTCCTGAAGTTCAGCCAACAAATCATCCATCGCCTGGGCGTTGGCTCTTTCTGCCAAGGTGGTGCGGATGCTTTTGTGAATAAAATCGAAGTCCGTGACCTTGCCGTCGGCGCGGGTGAACTGGTCGATATGTTCGTCGTAGAAGGCACGGATTTCTTCGTCGCTAAAAGTTGGGGCGCGTTTCTGGGTTTCGACCTGATAGAGTTTCTTGACCACTAATTCAGCCTGTTTGGCGTCGATTTCTCGGCGGATTACGGGGTCCTGGTCCAGGCTTAAGCGGATGATTTCGGCCATCATGATCTGGCGCCCGGCGATATTATCGGCTTCCTTGTGGATAGTCGCGCTGTCGAGGGCCGCCGGGTGCAGAGCCCGTTTCTGGCGGACCTGGGCCATATAGGCTCGTGCGGTCAAGTGGCCGTCGCGCCAGGTGAAAAGGATCTGGGGGTCTCTCTCCCAATCCTTGGCTTGGGAATCCAATTTGAGCAGGGCGGCCAAGGATGCCGGGTGGGCGACCAATTGGTATTGTTGGCGCAGGGCTTTGACGTAGGCGGCCATATCGTCGGCCCGACTCTGGACCAGCAGTTGTTGTTGGACCCACTCGCGGTTGGCGGCAAAATTGACTGGGCGCCTGGCTTTGAGACGAAAGACGTGGTAGCCCACATAGGTTTTGACTGGATCGGGGTATAGACTGCCTATCTCCATGGTGGTCATGGGTTTTTTCAACTCGTCGTACAGTTCGCCTATTTTGAACCAGCCGACCCAACCACCGGGGCCAAAGCGGTTTTGGATGGGCTTAATGGAGTGGGGCCCGACCAGCGATTCGAAAGGGGCCCCCTCGTCGAGGGCCGTCAGGACCTGGCGAGCCTCTTCTTCGCTGGAGCAGACGATGTGTTGGCTGAAAACTTCGGTATCGTATTCCTTGGCGGCGAAGAAGGTGCGGAGCTGCTCTTCGGTGAAGGAATACGATTCTTGCACGGCCTGGCGTTCGTACAATTCTTTCAGCAGAATTCTCCGCCTGGTTTTCTCTACTTCGCCGGCGATGGATGGGGCGCGGTCGAAGCCGCGGCGGATCCCTTCTTGGATGAGCAGTTGGCGGGCGATAATGCCATCGAGCAATTCACTTTTGGCGGCCTGATCCAACTCTTCGATATGGGTATAGCCGGTCTGGCGCAGCGTCTGTGCCGCGGTCTCGAAATAAGCCAACGAAAGAGTTTGATTGCCGATGCGGGCGACGGTTTCGTGGCCCTGGCCGGATGCGGCAACGGCAAAGAGCGGTAGGGTCAGGCAGAAGACGAAATTGCAGACGTATCTCATAGCGGATATTCTCGTTGGCCTCTGTTGTTTTGGGAGTGGTCTGAGTAAATTTAAAGCTATTATTTCGGGCTTGTTAGTCAAGCCGAGGCTAACCGTTAGGGCCGGGGCTGGAGCACCCGGGGACAGGGGATTGGCACAAATTGAACGACAAACAAATAGAGGTAGGGTGAGCCATTACAAAAAAAGCCTGTATGCCGTCCTGGTCGTTGTCTGGGTGGCCCTGGGGCCGGCGCAATCACAAGTTGCGAGTGCTCCCTCCAATGGGGCTGAGATTGCGTCCGTAGAGGATACGTTGAGTGCCGACGCCAAAGTTCGGGCTGCCGCCTATATGCGGGCGGGAATAGCCCAACTGGAGGCCGGCGCAAGCGAGCAGGCCATTGGCTTGTTGGAACAGGCCCAGAAAGCCGACCCCAACCGCGACGAAGCCTATTTTCACTTGGGGCGGGCTCTGCATGCCTACGGTGCAGGGCCCCTGACCGTCCGCGTTTTGCGCTCCTATATCCGTTTGGGGCGCCAGCCGCAACTGGTCGAACAGGCCCAGGAGATCATAACGGGGTTGGGGGTGCCGGCCCCGTCTTCACCGCAGCAGGCCTTGGAGGCCTCCGGTTATATCGGCGCCCAGGCCTGCGGCAGCTGTCACCCGGCCAAGTTCGAGGGGTTCAGCCAGACGGCCCACCACCTAACCTCGCGCGTGGCCAACGATAGTACCATAAACGGCCATTTTACTGGTGATGACGCGTTTATGTGGACTCGAGATCCCGATCTCTGGTTTGAAATGACCCAGCGACCCGATGGTTGGTATCAAAATGTCTATAGCTGGACCGATAACCAATTGCACCAGCAGAGCCAGCGTTTCGATCTTGTCATTGGGTCGGGTAAGATCGGCCAGTCCTATCTCTACTGGCGCGGAGATCATCTCTACCAGCTGCCTATTTCGCATTCGGGCGACAGTGGAAAATGGATTAATAGCCCTGGTTTTCGCGATGGTGAAGCCTTTTTCGAGCGGCCGATCATTCCTCGCTGCCTGGAATGCCATTCGACGTATTTTCAATCGCTGCAGCACGGGGTCAATATCCACGGCAAAGGCGCCTTTGCACTGGGTATTTCATGCGAGCGCTGCCATGGGCCCGGTGCCCAACACGCCGATTTTCATTTGCAGTCGGGGGCCAACGAAGAAGCCCACTTTATCGTCCATCCCGGTACTTTGGAACCCGGACGGCTGATCGATTTATGCGCCCAATGCCATTCCAGTACCGGAACGCCTTTGCAGGTGCCTTTTAGCTACCGGCCCGGCGCCGTCCTGGCAGACCATTACGGTGCGGCGACAGCAGAGGAAGGGGTACACGCGGCCAACCAGGTTGACCGACTGGCCGAGTCGCAATGTTTTCAGAACAGCGACGAGATGACCTGTATCACCTGTCACAACCCGCACCAACTGGAAAGGGGCAAGACTGCGCTGTTTTCCCAGCGCTGCCTCCAATGCCATCAAATTGATATATGCGCTATGGGCCCTGAAATGGGTGGAGCCATCGCCGATAATTGCATCGATTGCCATATGCCTTTGCGCCGCGATACGGGTACCCAGATCCAGAGCGCCAGCAGCCTGGAGTCGCCGTTGATGCCCGACCATCGCATCGCTGTTTATCCCGAGGCGACCCAGGCATTTCTCAAGCGCTGGCGGGACGGCGATTGAGTTCACCAGGGTGACATATCGTAGGGCTGGGGCGTTACTTCGACGGCCTCTGCCTGGCCCTGGCGGAGGCGATAGAGCCGATTGGGGCGGAGCCCGACAAAGCGCTGGCCCCGGCCCCATTCCCCGGGCCAGTTGACTTCGATATAGTCGATAGCCTGGGCGTTTCCCAGGCCCAGCTCCTGGCGCAGTGACGAAGAGCCGAAACTGCCGCCGCTGCCCACCGTGGCGTAGATATCGCGGTGGTTCCCCCCGGCCGTGCGGATCCGTACCCGGATGCGGCCCCCAATAGCGTCCCGATTGGTCCCCACCCCTTCGAGGAAAAGGGTGATCCAGTCGTTGCCGTGGCCGGGATTCTCCAACAGGACATTGGGGTATATATCCCCTTCAAAGGCGGCCCCTAGTACCTGGTAGATATCCTGGTCGCCGTCGTCGTCGAAATCGCCGAAGGAGACGCCGTGTCCTTTTTGCAGGGTGCCGAAGCCGCCGGCGGTGGTCACATCCTGGAAGCCTTGCCCGCCGTCGTTGCGGAACATTCGGTTGGGCAGAAGGGCGCGCAGATCGGGCATGCCGGTACCGAAGTAGCAGTCGAGGAAACCGTCGTTGTCCAGGTCGCCGAAATTGGCCCCCATGGTGAGGATTACTTTATCGAGTCCGACTTGGCCGGCGATTTCGGCAAAGGATCCGTCGCCCTGGTTGCGGTAGAGGCGGTGGTGCTCGGCGTCAACAGGTCGGTCTAAATACAGGGCGGCCATATTGCCCAGATCGGCCATATCGAAGCCGGCCACGAGAATATCCTGCCAACCGTCGTTGTCGAAATCCCAAAACCAGGTGGGGAAGCTGACGTAGGGGGCCTGGACACCGGCGGTGGCGCTGACGTCGTCAAAGGATCCGTCGCCCTGATTGCGGAAGAGCAAGTTGTCGCCGTTGAGTTGCGACAAGTACAAATCGAGACGGCCGTCGTTGTCGTAATCGCCCCAGACCAATCCTTTGACAAAGCCCGTTTGATCGACGCCGGCGGCGGCGGCGGTATTGACGAAGGTGCCATCGCCCTGGTTGCGGTAGAGTTCGGAGGGGTGGGGCGGCTTGGGAGCTGGGCTGGTCTCGTTGCCGATATATACATCGAGCCAGCCGTCGTCGTCGTAGTCGCCCCAGGCCGCCGAATGGGTGGGGTGGAGCGAGAAAATACCCGCCTGCCGGGTAGCGTCGTCAAAGGATCCGTCGCCCTGGTTTTGTAGCAGGGAGTTGGGGTGCAGGCCACCCTCGCCGCCCCAGGCCCCGCGCAGTACCAGCAAGTCGCGGTCGCCGTCGTTGTCATAATCGGCGTGGGTCATATTGAGACCGCCCAGTTGGCCTAGCAGGCCGGCTTGGCGGGTGCGGTCGTCAAAGGATCCGTCGCCCTGGTTGATGAATAGGTGCAGTTGGTCGCGCAGGCCCCGGCCAGAGGCGGCGATATCGAGGCGACCGTCGCCGTCGAGGTCTTCGACGACGCTGCCACCGGCGTGGTGGGGGACCGCAACGCCGGCGGCTCCGGCGATATCGGCGAAGTGGCCGATATCGTATTGGGAGGCGAAGGCCGTGGGCGGGATTAGCCATTGGGGCGGCACTTTTTCGGGGTATTCCCCCGTTAGCATATAGGCGATATTGAGCAACCAACGCGCACCTAAATCGTCGGGTTGCTTTTCGAGATTGGCGGTGTAGCTGGCAATGGCGGCGCGCGGGCCCCGTTGGGGGCCGCTGGGCGGATCGAGCATGGGGAAGACCCAGGAATGGGGTGGCAGGCCGCTGGGATGGCCGTCGAGCCGCAAGTAGGCGATCCCCATTCTGTCGCGCAGCATGTGGAAATAGTTTTCGGCGGCGGTTAGTTGCCGTCGGCCGACTTCGCGGTAGACGTATTGGTAGGCGCCCAGGGCCTTTTGGGTCAGACCGCCCCTGAGAAGTTCCTCGGCGATTTTTACCCGCAGCTGCATACCCTTGGCATCGCTCATGGGCTGATGCAGCAAGGTGCCGATACCGGCGGCGCGGGCGCGGTTGAGGTAGATATCAATGACGGGGTCGGTATTGCGGGCGATACTGTCGAGAAAGGCGACCATGAATTGGCTGCCGGCGGACAGAGCCGGTGCTGCCCCCGGGGAAGGCTCTGCAGCCGCCAGCAGGGCCGGTGCCCACAGGCAGGCGACCAGGAGCCCGGTGCTCCAGGACCGTTTCAATCGGCTTCTTCGCGGATGGTCAGACTTTGGTTGGCGGCCAGGTTCACCAGCGTCTGCAGGGTGCCGCTGGGCCAGCGGATTTGCAGCGTATCGACCCGGGCGCGGTGTCCTAGGCCGAGGGTCAGGCGGGCATCGTTGGACCCCATATAGCCGTAGCCGCGCCGGATTTCCCGGCTTTGTACCAGGTCGCCGGCCACGGCGCGAACACGGGCGCCCAGGCCTTCCCGGTTGCTCTGGGTGCCCACGGTGGTGAGGGTGAGGTAATTGGCGCTGTTGCCGCCATCGTTGCGCAGCAAGGTGCAGTGGGGCGTATCCGAATCGGAGATAAAAATATCGACATCGCCATCGTTGTCGTAATCGCCAAAGACGGATCCGTGGCTGACGCGTTTGACCAGCAGACCCGGGCCGCTGTGGTTGCTGACATCGTCGAAGGTACCGTCGCCGCGATTATGGAATAGCTGGTTTTGCTGGGGGTAGGTGGTGGAGGGGTCGAATTCTTTGACATTCTCGTCGAGGTGGCCGTTGGCGACAAAGACGTCGAGGAAACCGTCGTTATCGTAGTCGAGGAAGGCGGCCGTCATTCCTAAGTAGGGCAGGCTGGGTATGCCCAACTGGGCGGCGAAGGTAATATCGGTGAAGAAACCGTCGCCGTCGTTGTGGTAGAGTGTATTGGGCAGCCATTGGAAGGTCGCCACGATAATATCGAGGAAACCGTCGTTGTCGTAATCGCCCAGATCGGCGCCCATGGCCGATTCGGCCAGGCCTTCCTCGTTGTAGGCGACCCCGGCGACGGCGCCGTTTTCGCTGAAGGTGCCGTCGCCGTTGTTGAGAAAGAGGAAATTGGGCCGTTTGTCGTTGGCCACGAAAAGATCGGGGTCGCCGTCGTTGTCGCAATCGCCGAAAACGGCGGCCAGTTGGCGCCCCGAATTGTCGTTCAGGCCCGCTGTCTGGGTCGCGTCGGTGAAAGCGCCGTCGCTGTCGTTGCGGTAGAGCACGCCGGCTTGGCCGGGGTAGGTGGTGGGGCCGCAGTAGACTTTGGCCGTCCCGGCCCGGCATTCCTTGTTGGCAGCTGGAGCAAATTCCATATAATTGGCGACGTAGAGATCGAGATCGCCGTCGTTATCGTAATCGACGAAGACGGGGTGCGTGCCCCAGCCCGAATCGCCGACGGCGGCCTGGGCGGTGATGTCGGTGAAAACGCCCTGGCCATTATTGCGGTAGAGCACATTGGGCCCGTAGTTGGCCAGATAGAGATCGAGATCGTTGTCGTTGTCGTAGTCGCCGACCGCCGCGCCCATGCCAAAGTCCGTATCGCCGGTACCGGTTTGCTCCGTGGTCTCGACAAAGGTGCCGTCGCCCTGGTTGCGATAGTGCGCATTGGCGGCGACGGGGCCCTGGTATCCGGGCAAGGCGGCGCCGTTGACCAGGTAGAGGTCGAGCCAGCCGTCGCCGTCGGCATCGAAAAACGCGGCTCCTGAACCGACGGCCTCGACCATATATTTGTGACCGCTGGCGCCGTTGATGTAGCGAAAATCGAGTCCGGCTTCCCGGGTTATTTCGACGAATTGGGGCGGCGGGGGATCGGCGCCGCCGGCTGGTTCGATTGCAAGGGGGCAGAGCCAATACACTAGCAGTGCGGCGACTATCCATGTGCTGCGGCGCGCCCGTTTCATTGACCACCTCGGGCGGCGGCCTGTATCTCCAGGGCCAGGGTCAGGTTGCGGCGCAGCCTGGCGTTGTCGGGGGCGTGGCGTAGACCGCGGCGAAAACGATCGATGGCGTGGTCGTATTGCTTGTCCATCATATGGGCATTGCCCAGCGCCAAATGCGATAGGGCGTAGGTGGAATCGGCCCGCAGAGCCTGGTGGAATCTTTGCACCGCCTCTTCTAAGCGCCCGGCGCGCAGGTAGATATTGCCTAGGTTGTGGTGCGCCGGGGCAAAGGTCGAGTCGCGGGCGATGGCCTGGCGGTATTGGATGGCGGCTTCCCGGTACTGGCCCCGTTGGCCGTAGATAACGCCCAGGTCGTGGTATACCTGGGCGTTATCGGGTTGGCTCAGCAGGGTATATTTCATTCCCTCGATGCGGTTTTCCTGGTCGTTGAGTTCCTTGTAGATGGCCAAGCGCCGGCGGCCTTCCTCTTTTTCTCCGGTGCGCAACAGGGCATTGCCCAGATTGAAGTGGGCCTGAGCAAAGAGCGAATCGAGTTGCACGGCGCGGGTGAATTGGGCAGCGGCGACGGCATAGTCGCGGCGGCGGTAATGGCTGCTGCCCAGGCCGTTGCGGTAGCGGGCCCTGGTCGAATCGGCATCGATGGCGCGGCGGTAGGCCTGGGCGGCGGCGGTGTAGTCGTTTTGCTTGAGGTGGACTTCGCCCAGATTGAACCAGGCCTCGCCGTACTCAGGTTCGGCGGCAAGGGCCTGGCGGTACGCGGCAAGGGCCTCAGGGTAGCGCCCTTCGCGAAAATGCAACAGACCCAGTATCATATGGGCCCAGGCGTAATCGGGCTGGACGGAGATGGCTTGGTGAAGTTGGCTGAAGGCATCGTCGTAGCGGTCGAGGCGGGTGTAAAGGAAGGCCAGCTCGGTCCGCGCCTTGGCGTAATCGGGGCGCAGGGCAATGGCCTTTTCATAGATGACAACCGCCCCTTCCTGGTTCCCGTTTTTGTCGTGGGCCTCGGCCAGTTTGCGGTATAGCTCGGCGTCTTCGGGCTGTTGCCGCACGGCGCCCTGGTAGGTCTGGATAGCCTGGCTGTACAGGCCCTGGCGCATAAAGCGGTCGGCGCTGTTTTCCATGGCCCCGAGCAGCGGGTCGGGAGAGGGCGGTTCGGCGCAGCCGGCCAGGATCAGTAGGAGGAGGGCATGGCGCGGGGAGAAATTCGGCATATCGAAGCAGGCGGCCCGAAAAGGAGAAAGCGGGGCAAAACAGCAACATAGGATGTAAATTAAACTATATAATGCCCGTTCTATCGACAACTGAGCGGTCGGTAGCGGATTATTGGGCCTATTGGGGAAATGATCCGATTGTTGTGGCAAAGCCCAGAAATACCCCAATCGTGGCGGTCGATGAATAGGCGGGAAGAGAGCACGAAAAAACGAGGTATTTGGCAATGGGCCCTTATAGCATGGAAAGTCCGCCGGTGCAGTGTGAATTTCGCTATAATTTCATGCCTGAGTTTTTCGACGGCGAAGGGCTGGGCAATTTCGGCGACAGCCAGAGCCACCACATAAGCGGTATGCCCGCCGAGTAGGTCCAATACCGTATTCGCTTCGCCGAAGATAACCCGGAGCTTTGTACCAGTTACCCGTCCCTGTGCATCGCGCTGCTTGACCATCTGCAGATATTGCCACCCGGGTTGGGGCTGCTTCTGGGTGGGGGGGCGACCTCGCCCCGAATAGGGGGCACTTGGCCGTAGACGTAGATCATCGAGTCATCAATACCGCCCTAGCCGTCCGATACTGTAGCTGGCGGCGCGTCGGGGTGTCCCGCCGCTTCAGTGTTTCAAACACGTCGATACTGGCCCGCGTCCCGGTCTTGGCGATGCCCCGGACCACCCGCAAGCGCGTCATCGATCTCGATCATGGTCGAGCGCCAGAAGGTGCCGTGGTCCACTGTTTCCTCATAGCCTTTTTTGGCCCTTTATGCCCGACATACGACCACAAACCATCCAGTTGGCCTCAGGTGATGGCATACTCGGCCAACAAGCGCTCTTCGACGGCTTCAGCATGGGCCTCGGCTAGCGGCAACCAGTGACGAATGGTGTCTTCTTTGCGCCCTTTCATCCGGGCTAGTGTGCTAATGCGGCCCCCTTCAGCCAGCAAGGCCAAGGTTTCCAACAGAACGGCTTCATCAGTCCGCAGGCCATAGAAAAGGGTCCCTTTGGTTTGACTGAAGGTATGACTACAGGTAGCACACCGATAACGTTGACGGCCCTGCTTGGTTTGGCCGTATTTCTTGATGTTGGTCTGCAACGAGTTTTGTACCTGTCCGTAATCGGGACACGATTCGTGGGGACAGAAATTTCCTACATGAGCCAACTCAGGCATGGGATACGCTCCAATCGAAGAGGATATCTCAATAGGCCGGAAATCTTAACAACACTCAAGAGGGGGGACTACCAGGGCGCCGTTGCTGTCAAAAGGGAGTTCGAGTCGATCGAATAGTCCTATTAAGAGGATCGCTGCAGGTAGCGGCGGAGGAATTCTTCGGCCTGTTCCCACTGGAGGATATGGCCTTTAGCGTGGAGGACATAATCCAGGTTTTCGTCCGCCCCCATAGCGCGATAGGCGCGGCGCACCGTCTCGTAGAGAGCTTCTCGGTCCACTGGGTTGATTAGTGGATCCTGCTCGCCGGCCTGTAATTGCAGGGGAAGCGGGGCCAGCAGACTGTAGAGCTCGGGAACGTCGCCATAGCGCAGCAGGCCAAAAGGGTACTGGATGGCGCAGGAGGCCAATTTGAGCGAGCGCTCGCGGAAGGTATTCATGCTCCCCGACGAGATGCAGGCTTTAATGCGCTGGTCGACAATGCTCAGCCACATGGCCATGCGGCCGCCGGTGGAATTGCCCAGGCAGCCGATGCGGTCGGGGGCGACTTCGGGGCGGGCGCTGAGGACGTCGAGCGCTGCCTGCAAGTCCTGCAGATGCAGATCGACCAGGTTAATCCCGTACATTGAGGCGGCCATTTGAATGGTATTGCATTTATCGCGCCGACCAATGCGGTCGAGGTGTCCCTGGCGACCCTCCCAGCCCCACAGCGAAGGGGCCAGGACAACGTAACCGGCGCGGACGGCGGCCAGACCGTAGGCGCGGCGTTGGTTGTCCTGGTCGTCCAGATCGCAATGGCCGCAAATGGCGTCGATATCGCTTTCGTGGCCGTGCAGGACGAGGACACTGGGGCGTTGTGCATCGCTTTGTAGTGGCTGCGGTATTAACAGGTTGGCCGGCAGCGTCGAATAGGGGCCCACGGTAATCTGCAACCGCTGCCTAAAGTGGTCGGCGGTCTCAATGCTGTCGAGTATTTCCACCTGGGGAGTGGGGCGCTGGGGCAGCGGCGAGCGCAGTTGCTCCAATTGCCGGCGGAAGCGCTGTTGCCAGACGGCAATATCCTCGCCGGGCCGGTAGGTCATGAACGGCGGTTGCTCTTGGCCAAAGCGGTCGAGCAGGTCTGTGAAGGAATGAGAAGGATGGTTTGGCATGGTTATTGAGGGTCTCACAGCTTTTTGAAATACGTCACGTCGCGGTGGCTTATAGCAAAGCCGGCCCGTTCGTAGGCCCGCCGCGCCGGGGCGTGGGCCTCGTCGAGGCCAGTGTGTACCTGGGCAAAGCGCATGCCCTGGTCTTTGAAGTGCTGTAGAACGGCGGTGTACATTTGCTGGCCGATGCCTTTCAAGCCGCATTCGGGGTCGACGGCGTTATTGCCGATTTGGCCAATTAGCTGGTCCTGGTCGAGGCGGAAGGTGACAAAACCGACGATGCGGTCTTGTTCCTGGCAGACGAAGACCCATTGCGGGTGGCGCCGGCAGTGGGAGCGGATCTGCTCGCTTTTGCTAGTAGTTTCGTCGGGCACCAACAAAGCGAATAATTCGTCGCCGTAAGCTTGGCGGAACATGCGGTAGATGCCGCGCCAGGCGCGGTCGCCGATAGCGGCGATGGTCTCCAGGTCGTCGGGTTGGTAGGGGCGAATCACGATGATCTCCTTTGCGCTGTCAGAGGTGGCGCTCGTAAAAACCCTAGGGCTTCCTGCACTCTTTGCCAGCCTGTGTAGCGCAAAGATTATGCCATTGGGCAGCGGCATTATGGCTTCGATAGGGTTGGTCGGCATCGGTGAAAATGATGTCAATGCTGTGCCGGGGCAAGAGGCGCGGGGATTCGTCGCGGAGAAGTCGCCGGGAGTCGCGCTTGCAGACTTCTTTGCAGGGCCGGCCCAATCAATTATACTTACAGTCCATCCAACAGGAGAAAACTTCATGGGACCATTGGCGCCGGTTGTATTCGTCATTCTCATAATTATCGGTCTGAGTACATTCTTCTACTTCATCCCGGTAGGGCTGTGGATCACGGCCTATTTCGCCGGGGTCAAGGTGCGCATATTCAAGGATCTGGTGGGGATGCGCTTGCGCAAGGTGCCGCCCGGCCCCATTGTGCGCTCCATGATCAGCGCTATCAAAGCAGGGCTGGAGGTGGATCTGGATAAGATGGAGGCCCACTTTCTGGCCGGCGGCGACGTCAATACGGTGATTTTGGCGCTAATTTCGGCCGACAAGGCCAATATCCCGCTGACTTTTGAACGGGCCACGGCCATCGATCTGGCCGGTCGCGATGTCCTCGATGCGGTCACTGTCAGCGTCAATCCCAAGGTGATCAATACCCCCCAGATAGCCGCTGTGGCCAAAGACGGCATTCGTCTCAAGGCCCTGTGCCGGGTGACGGTGCGGGCCAATATCGAGCGCCTGGTGGGCGGGGCCGGCGAAGAGACCATTATTGCCCGGGTCGGCGAGGGCGTGGTCACGACCATCGGCTCGGCCGAGACCCACAAACAGGTTTTGGAAAATCCGGAGCAGATTTCACGCAATGTGCTGGAGCGCGGTTTGGACGCGGGCACGGCGTTCGAGATATTGTCGATTGATATCGCCGATATTGACGTGGGCGAAAATATCGGCGCCAAGTTGCAGACCGACCAGGCCGACGCCGATTTGAAAATAGCCCAGGCCAAGGCCGAGGAACGCCGCGCCATGGCTCGGGCGGCCGAGCAGGAAATGACCGCCCAAGTGGTGGAAATGGAAGTCCGCGTCAAAGAGGCCGAGGCCGAAGTGCCCCGGGCCATGGCCGAAGCTTTTCGCCAAGGGCGGTTGGGTACGATGTAGTCCTCTAGTTAGCAGTATTGAGAGGCCCGGGAAGTGTATTGACTTCCCGGGTTTTTTTCGGGCGCGTCCGGGTCCTTGGGCAGGGCGCCGAGGGAGGAATTGATATGGCACCAATACGGACAGTGGTTTCGGGGTTGGGACGCATCGGCTGGCAGTTCCACCTGCCCAATTTGCAGCGCCACGAAGGCTTTGAGCTGGTGGGGGTGATCGACCCCTTGGCCGAGCGTTTGCAGGAAGCCGCCGACGAATACGGTGGGGTCGCCGGATACGCCGATCTGGCGACTTGCCTGGCGGCGCAGAAACCGCAGTTGCTCGTTCTGACGGCGCCCACGCCGTTCCATATGGAGCAATGTCTGGCCGCTTTTGCCAGCGGTTGCGATGTCTTCTGCGAGAAACCGCTGGCCGCCGATCTGGCCCAGGCCGATCGTATGATCGCGGCCATGCGGCGGCAAAAACGCAAACTCATGGTATACCAGCCGCATCGGGCCACCACCGAGACGGTATCCCTGCGCCAGGTGATCGGGCGTGGGCTGATTGGGCCGGTATATATGATCAAGTCGGCCCGTTCGGCGTTTACCCGCCGCAACGACTGGCAGGCCTTTAGCGCCAACGGCGGCGGCATGCTCAATAATTACGGGGCCCATATTATCGACCAGTGGCTCTACGTATGCGATTCGTCGGCGGCGCATATCTCGGCTAAGTTGCGCACGGTGGCCAGTCTGGGCGATGCCGACGATGTGGTGAAGGCGGTTATTGAGACCGAAAGCGGCGTCCTCGTCGATATCGATATCAATATGGCTGCGGCCCATTCCATGACGCCCTGCCAGGTTTTGGGCCCCTATGGCAGCATTGTCCTGGACACAAAGGAAAAAGCGTGGCAGGTGCGCTATTTCGACCCCGCCGAATTGGCCGCTTTGGAGGTGCAGGAGGGGCTGGCTGCCAGCAACCGGCGCTACGGCAGCGGCGAGGAGATCCCATGGCGCGAAGAGACGGTCCGCATCGCCGATTTCGCGCCGGTGGATTTTTATCAAAAAGTGCACGGCTATTTCGGCGGCGACGAAGCGCCCTTTGTGCCCATCGCCCAAACGCGGGAGGTGATGCGGGTACTGGAGACCTGCCGGGCAGGCGGGTTAAAAGCAAAGGCTTGATACCGGGAGGATTGAGCAATGAATGGGAGCGCTGCGGGACCGGCTTTTGTCGGGCTGTTGGAAGAAATGACGGTGGAGGAAATACGGGCATTTGACCCCGAAGTGGTGCTGCTGCCCCTGGGTTCAACTGAACCGCACGGCCCCCACTTGCCCTTGGGCACGGATAACTTTCAGGTGACTCGCTTATGCCGGCTGGCTGCAGAGCGGGCCAATGATCAGGGCGGGCGGGTATTGCTCTATCCGACCCTGCCCATTACCAATAACGCCAATATGCGCGCCTTCCCCTTTGCCCTGCGCCTGGGGATAGACACTTTGAAGGCGGTATTGATAGATATTGTGCGTCAGTGCTGGGAGGACGGCATTCGCAAGGTGGTCATCGTCAATGGCCACGGCGGCAATCCGGCGACGCTGGACGCGACGCTGCGGCAGATTGCGGGCATGGACGATATGCCCTTTGTTTGCTGGGCCTGGGGGGAACCACCAGAGGATTTCGTCGATCCGATCGAGCACCCCTCGGACCACGGCGGCGAAAGCGAGACCTCGCGGATGATGTGGATTAGGCCCGATCTGGTGCGCCAAGAGAAGCTCGACGAATTCCCCTTTGGGCAATTGCGCGTGCCGGGCTTGTCCAATACCCGTTTTGTGCGGCCCTGGCATCTGTACGTGCCGGCCAGCGCCGGGGGCGAAACACGTGCTTCATCGGCAGCCAAGGGACAGGCCATTATCGAGGCCGAGGCCGAGGGGCTGGGGGATTTTCTCGCCGAATTGTCGCGGGCGCCCTACGACGAGCGGTTTCCGTACGTATAGGGGGCGATGCTGGTCCTAGGACGGTCTCGGGGGTGCCGGCCTCTGGCGGGCAGTGAGGCCCGCTTGCGGCCTTCCCCGCCCCACCCGGCTGCGCCGCCAACCCGGCCTCCAGCTTCCCCGCCCCACACCCCCACTGCCCGCCGCCGGCCGACACCCCCCGAGACCTGGGCTAGAACTGCAAAAAAGGGAGGGTAGAGTCTGTTAATTTCCATGCAAAGACAGCGCTGATATGAAAATTCTGGTTATTGGTGGTACCCGCTTTATAGGTGCTTTTACCGTAAGACGGTTAGTGGAGATGGGGCATGAAGTCGCTGTATTTCATAGAGGGCGAAGTGCCCACGAAATTCTACCCGACATTGAACATATTCAGGGTGATCGAAATAAACTGGTTGAATTCAAAGATCGGTTCAGACAGTTTGCCCCTGATGTCGTGCTGGATTCATTCGCGCTGACTGAGCATCATGCACAGACCTTTGTCGAGGTATTCAAGGGGTTGACTGGGCGCAGTGTGGTATTGAGTAGTGGAGATGTTTATCGGGCCTTCGGCGTGCTCGGACGGACCGAAGACAGCCCCATTCAACCCGTTCCTCTAAAGGAGGATGCTCCTTTACGAAAAAAATTCTATCCAGGTCGCGGTCAAGAGTCCAGAGCTGATGATGATCCGGACCAATGGGTTGATGACTACGATAAGATTCTGGTGGAAAGGATCGTGAGGAACGAGACGGATCTGCCGACAACTATTTTGCGTCTTCCCGCTGTGTACGGACCTGGAGATCATCGGCCTTATCCGTATTTGAAGCGAATGATGGATGGCCGCAAGGTAATCCTCTTGGGCGAAGATCTTGCCAGATGGCGCTTTCAAAAGGGCTATGTCGAGAATGTCGCTGCGGCGATTGCGCTGGCTGTTACAGATAGCAGAGTTGAGGGCAAGATTTACAATATTGGTGAGCCAGACACATTGAGTGAGGTAGACTGGATCAGAGCTATTGGAGCAGTTGTTGGCTGGGAGGGCAAAATAGCAACTGTCCCAAAAGAGAGGCTCCCAGATCATCTGCAACCTTCTGGCAATACGGCTCAGGATCTGGTTTACAATACGGAGCTATTTCGAGAACAGTGCAATTATACCGAGCATATCGTAGCAAATGAGGGACTAAAACGAACCCTTGATTGGGAACGGGCGAATCCCCCAGAAAATATCGACGATACGCAATTCAACTATGAGGCAGAGGATCAAGTTATCGCAGAGCTTGGGTTGCACGGCGGTTAAACCCAGGTGCCGCTCTACCGTATTTGCGACTAGGCCTTTGTCATCCTGGCTGCGCTCTGGTATTATCCGCACTTGGCAGGGGAAGCCAGCCATTCTCTCCAGCTCATCCAAAAAGGGGTTTGACCGGAGGGTTTTGGGGGCTGGTCGGCGGCGGTCAGCGGGGGAGCGGGGCGGGGCAGCTGGAGGCCGGGTTGGCGGCGCAGCCGGGTGGTGAGAGGAAGGCCGCAAGCGGGCCTCACTGCCCGCCAGAGGCCAGCCCCCAAAACCCGTCCTACCCAGATCCCTCACCCCCCCGGCCGCATAAAGTGAGCAAAGAAATCATTGCCCTTGTCGTCGACGACGATAAAAGCCGGGAAATTTTCCACCTCGATCTGCCAGATAGCCTCCATACCCAGCTCTGAATATTCGCGACAGTCGACCTTGCGGATGCAATCCTGGGCCAGCCGCGCCGCCGGCCCGCCGATAGAACCCAAATAAAACCCGCCGTGCTTTTTGCAGGCCTCAGTCACCTGGGCCGAGCGGTTGCCCTTGGCCAGCATCACCATGCTGCCGCCGGCGGCCTGGAACTGGTCGACGTAACTGTCCATGCGGCCGGCCGTGGTGGGGCCAAAAGAGCCCGAGACGTAGCCTTCGGGCGTTTTCGCCGGCCCGGCGTAGTAGACGCACTGGTCCTTGAAGTATTGCGGTAGGTTTTCGCCGGCGTCGAGACGCTCCTTGAGTTTGGCGTGGGCGATATCGCGGGCCACGATCATCGGACCGCTCAGCGATAAGCGCGTGCTCATGGGGTACTGGCTGAGCTGGCGGCGGATATCCTCCATGGGGCGGGTCAGGTCGATCTGCACTACTTCGCCGCCGAGGCTGGTTTGGTCGGTTTCGGGCAGGTACTGGGCCGGGTCGGTTTCCAATTGTTCGAGAAAGATCCCGTCGCGGGTTATTTTGGCCATCGCCTGGCGGTCGGCCGAGCAGGATACGGCAATGCCCACCGGGCAGGAGGCGCCATGGCGCGGCAGGCGCACGACGCGGACGTCGTGGCAGAAATACTTGCCGCCGAATTGGGCCCCAATGCCAATCTCGCGGCTCATTTGCAGTACTTCCTCTTCCATGGCCAAATCGCGAAAGGCCTGGCCATGCTCGTTACCCTGAGTCGGCAGGGTATCGAGATAGCGGGCGCTGGCCAGCTTGGCCATTTTGAGGGTGAATTCGGCCGAGGGACCGCCAATGACAATGGCCAGGTGATACGGAGGGCAGGCGGCGGTGCCGAGGAGACGCAATTTGTCGTCGATAAAGTCGCGCAGGCGGTCGGGGCTGAGCAGGGCGCGGGTTTCCTGGAACAGCATGCTCTTATTGGCCGAGCCGCCGCCTTTGGTCATAAACATGAGCTTATAGGCGTCGCCGCGGTCGGCGTAGAGTTCAATTTGGGCCGGCAGGTTGGTGCGGGTATTGGCCTCTTCAAACATGCTCAGCGGCGCCAGTTGGCTGTAGCGCAGGTTGGTTTCGGCAAAGGCATTGCCAATGCCCTGGGCTATGGCCGCCTCGTCGTCGCCGGAGGTCCATACTCGATGGCCCTTTTTGCCCATGACAATGGCGGTGCCGGTATCCTGACACATGGGCAATACGCCGCCAACCGCAATATTGGCGTTTTTGAGCATTTCGAGGGCGACGAAGCGATCGTTGTCCGAGGCCTCGGGGTCGTCGAGAATGCGGCGCAATTGCTGCAAGTGGCCCGGGCGCAACTGGTGCGAGCTGTCGCGAATAGCCTGGTCGGCCAACAGGGCCAAGCCTTCAGTCTCGACCTGCAAGATTTCCTCGCCGGCAAAGGTCGCTGTGGAGACGTGATCGGTGGTCAGCAGGCGGTAGGGGGTTTCGTCGGCTCCCAACGGGAGAAGTTCGTGGTGGCTGTACTGGGTCATAACAGGTTCCTTTTGAGCTTTATAGGTCAGCGGGACTGCTATATATATAATAGATTATACCAGATTGACTTCAAGCTGTCCGGGTTGTTATTGCTGTTTCTCAGGAGACAGTAGCCCTTAACCGCCGGCCATCAGTACTTCAAATTAGCCTTATAAGTCCTGGGGTCGTTTTAGAAAACGTCCGCTCTGACGGCCCGGCGGCGAGGGGCCCGCAACGGTCCACGTCCGAGGCCGGGAGGAGAGAGGAGAGCAATGACTGAGAATCCATCCGCCAATTCGCCGCTGCTGTGTTTTGGCCTGTTCGCCGACGCCCACTACGCGCAGTTGGTATACGGCGACCGCCACTGCAGCGACTCGCTGGAAAAGCTAGGCGTCGCTATCCAAGTCTTTCAGCGCGATGAGGTCGACTTTGTCGTCTGTCTGGGCGATCTCATCGATAAGGCCGAGGACAAGGCGACGGAATTGGGTTATCTGGCCGCCATGCAGCAAGTGCTGGCCCGTTACCCCGGCGACTGCCACTATCTACTGGGCAACCACGATGTGGCAACCCTGACCAAGGCCGAATACCTGGCCCGTTGCGGCGGGCGCGCTTATTACGTCTTTATCCGAGGCGGGATCCGCTTTGTCGTTCTCGATGGCAATTGCCATGCCGATGGAAGCGATTTCAATGCCGGCGATTTTGCCTGGGACCAGGCCTGGATAGGGGCGGCGCAACTGGACTGGTTAGCCGGTCAATTGCGCCGGGGCGAGGAGCCGGTGATTATCCTGTGCCACGAGAACCTCGACGACCGGAGTGAGGCGGGCGTGCCGGATCCCCACGTGCTGCGCAACGCTGCCCAGGTGCGCGATGTGCTAGAACAGTCGGGGCGGGTACGGGCGGTATTCCAAGGGCATTACCACCCGGGTTTACAGCGACTGGTCAATGGTATCCCCTATATCGGCCTGCGGGCGATGGTGGTGGGGCCCGGCTTGGGCAATAATGCTTTTGCCGTGGTGGAGGTGGGGGCCGACGGGCGAATATGCGGTCGAGGTTTTGGGCAACAGGCCGATTTTAGCTGCTGAAAAGGGCGGTGCAAGATAGGGCAAAGGGACACACCAGGGCGGCCAAGCTTCAGTAGCGAGTCTTATTGGTCTACTTGGGAGGCGTTATATAGGACTGGCGCTCAGGATTTGCCGCCTTTCCAGCCCTCTTCGCGCACCTGGATTTTCTCTAGCAGCGGGCGCCACCAGCTTTCGTTGTCGCGGTACCAGTGTACGGTGCCGCGGAAGCCCTGGTCGAAATCGACCTGGGGGGCCCAGCCCAATTGGCTGCGGATTTTGCCCGAATCGAGCAGATAGCGGCGGTCGTGGCCGGGGCGGTCGTCGACGTAGGTCTTGTGCGATTGGTCCATGCCCAGGGCGTCGAGGATCAGGTCAGCGACGGCTTCGACATCCTTTTCGATGCCGCTGCCAATATTGTAGGTCTCCCCCGCAAGTCCCTTTTTCAGCACTAGATCGATGGCGCGACAGTGGTCGTCGACGTGGAGCCATTCGCGGCGGTTCTGGCTGGTTTTGTACAGCGGCATCTGCTGCCCGGTGAGCAACCGCACGGTGAAGAAGGGAATCACTTTCTCGGGGAATTGGTAGGGGCCGTAATTATTGGCGCAATTGGAAATGGTGACCGGCAGGTCAAAGGTATGGCCGTAGGCCCGCACCGCCAGATCGGCGGAGGCTTTGGCGGCGTTGTACGGGGTCCGCGGTCGGAAGGGCGATTCCTCGGTGAAGGACTCGTCGGCGTCCAGATCCAGGTCGCCGTAGACTTCGCAGGTAGAGATATGGTGGAAGCGCGGCACCTGGGCGTCGGTGGCGGCCTGCAACAGCTTTTGGGTGCCCACGACATTGGTCTGGAAAAAGGCCGAGGGGTTGACTATGGCCAGGCTATTATGCGATTCGGCGGCGAAATTGACCACGTACTCGGGGCGGTGGACGGCGAACAGATGTCGGGTCAGGTCGTCGTTGTGGATATCGCCGCGGACAAAGGTATAGCGATCGTGGTAATTATTTTCGACGTCTTGGAGGCTGGCCCGATTGCCGGCGTAGGTGAGCAGGTCGTAATTGACGATTTGGTCGTCGGGGTAGGTCGACAGCCAGTAGCGAATGAAATTGGAGCCGATAAAGCCGGCCCCGCCGGTGACGAATAGGGTAGTCATAGATGCTTTCTCCGATAGAGATGCTGGTTGTGAATTAGTAGCCGTAGGAGGACGGATTTGGGGCGGCGTATCTAAACATAAACGCTTGGGCTACACTATCAGGTAGGCCAGGTATGCCCCGTCTTCGAATAATCAGAGCAGCAGCAACTTGCCCTGGCCAAAGACCAGCAGATCGACCAGTAAGGCGGCGAAAAAAAGTAGGCTGATAATGCTGTTGACCGTCATGAAGGCGGTACCCAAGCGCGATAGATCGTCGGCGCGCACCAGGCGGTGTTCGTAGAGCAATAAGCCCGTTATCATCAATACACCCAACCAGTAGAAAAAGTTCAACGCCGCCCAATGGCCCAATAGGACCAGCAGAACTACGAAGACGATATGCAGGAGGCGGGCAATATGCAGGGCGCGGGCAATGCCGAAGCGGACGGGGATGGAATGGAGACCGGTGCCGGCGTCGAAGCCGTGGTCTTGGCAGGCGTAGATAATATCGAAACCGGCTACCCAACTCAGGACGCCGAGGCAGAGCAACAGGGGGATGGGATCGAAGCTGCCGGTGACGGCGATCCAAGCGCCTAGCGGGGCGCCGCCCAGGCTCAGTCCCAGGACCAGGTGCGAAGCCCAGGTAAAACGCTTGGTAAGGGAATAGAAGAAGAGTACCGCCAGGACCAGCGGCGACAGATAGAAACAGAGGGGGTTGAGTTGGTAGGCGGCCACTATTAGGGCCAGGGCCGAAACGCCGACGAACAGGCCTACCGCCAAGGGCGAGACGGCGCCCTGCGGCAATTCGCGGTTCTGGGTGCGGGGGTTGGCCGCGTCCTGGTGGCGGTCGACCAGGCGGTTAAAGCCCATGGCGGCACTGCGCGCCCCTACCATGGCCAGGCTGATCCAGCCTATTTGCGCCACAGTGATGCCGGTGTGGGCGGCGGCCAGGGCGGCACCGCTAAAGGCGAAAGGCAGGGCAAAGACGCTGTGGGAAAATTTGATCATGCGGCCGTAGACCGCAATGGCCCGCAAGAGACCCATAGCTATACTTTCAAAAAAAGGATCGGGTGGCGCTATTTACAGCGGCAGAAAATATCGAGCAATCAGCCTGAAACGGCAAGATTTCCGGGGACAGTGGGCCGCTATGGGCCTGCTCAATGGGTCGCATAAAAGCGCAGCGTCGGCACAGCGTCGATAAGGCCGTGCCGATGGGCCAGTTGGTAGAACAGCCGCAAGCCGGTCTGGGCTGCCTCGTCCAGCCCAAAGCGGATATGTTGGGTCAGGTAGCGCTCGTAGAGTTCGGCGGGGCCGCCGTGTTGGCGACTGTAGGTCTGGGCAATGGCCGGAACCTGGGGCAGGCCCTGGTCTCGGGCTTGTTGTAGGGCGCGTATCTGGGGCGGGGCCAGGGCCTGGGACCGGCCAGCCCAAAAGGCAAAGACAAAAGGCAGGTTGGTCATAGTGGTCCATTCCTGCCCCAAGTCCAGGCTTTCCAGGTCGCGGTCCAACTGGGCAAAGACTGGGTCGCCAATAAGCAGGGCGGCGTCGGCCAGTTCCAGCATGGCGTCGAGATCGGGTGGGGCCTCGACCAGTTCGGGGTTGAGGCCAAATTTTTCGCGTAGCAGGATGGCTAGTAAGGCCACTGAGGTGCGAGAGCTGGTATCGAGGGCAATCCGTTCCACTTGGTGTAAGGGACAGCGGCAGAACAGCCGTACCGTCAACACGGGCCCGTGCGAGCCAATGGCTATATTGGGGACTATGCAGTAGGGTTGTGAACTGCGGGCGTATTCGATAGAGGGAATAAGACCCAGATCGACGGCGCCGGCGGCCAAGTTGGCGCCGCAGACGGCGGGGACGGAGTAGGCGAGTTCGAAAGGACTTTCGGGCCCTTCCAGGCAGACGGTGAGGGGACGGGTGTTGAGATAGGATACAGCCCCCAGGCGTAGGCTCATGGAGCGGCAGCCTGCGGGGTCTGGGGCCGGCTGGCCACCTGTTGGTAGCGGGTATCGCGGCGCACGGGTTGGTAGCCGGCGTCGCTGATGAGCCGTTCCATGGTTTCCAGATTCATTTCGTCGGTGTGGCTGGTGCCGGCGGCGCTGACGACGTTTTCCTCGAGCATGGTGCTGCCGAAGTCGTTGATCCCGTAGCGCAGGCTGACTTGGGCGATCTTGGGGCCCTGGGTGACCCAGGAAGCCTGGAAATTGGCAATATTGTCGAGGAATAGCCGCGCCACCGCGACGGTCCGCAAATGGTCGTAGCCGGTGGCTTTAACCCCGTCCCAGCGCTGGGCATCGGCGCCCAGGTCGGTGGCGTCGGGCTGAAAATTCCAGGTGATAAAAGCAGTGAAGCCGCCGGTCTCGTCCTGCAGGTCACGCAACTGTTGGAGGTGTTCCAGACGATGTTCCAGGGTTTCGACGTGGCCGTACATCATGGTCCCGGTAGTGCGCATCCCCAGGCCGTGGGCAATGCGGTGCACCTCGAGCCATTCGTCGGTGCGGTCTTTGCGGAAGCCGATAATATCGCGCACCTCGTCGTTGAGGATTTCGGCGCCGGCTCCGGGTATGGAGTCTAGGCCGGCATCGCGCAGGCGCTCGATGGTTGCTTGCAGCGACAGGCGCGAGAGGCGGGCGATGTAGATGATTTCGGTGGCCGACAGGCAGTGCTGGTGGACCATGGGATAGCGACTGCGGATGGCAGCGAACAATTCTTCGTAATAGTCCAAGCGCAGTTTGGGGTTGAGGCCACCCTGCATGAGGATTTCGCAGGATTTGTCCTGGGTGCCGCCAAAAGCGACTAATTCGTCGATTTTGGCGAAAATCTCCTCGCGCGGCAATACGTACCCTTCGCTGGAGCCGGGGGGACGATAGAAAGCGCAAAAATCGCATTTGACCCAGCAGACATTGGTGTAATTGATATTGCGGCCAACGTTGTAGGTCACCTCTGGTTTGGGATGCTTGCGGTGGCGGACAAAATCGGCGAGGAGGCCCAATTCGGCCAAATTCGGGTGGGTGTACAACTGCTGCGCTTCGTCTATATCGATGCGCTCGTCGCGGTATATTTTGTCGGCTATGGTTTGGATCATGGTCAGGGCGGGCGGCGACTTTAGCCGGCAGCCTCTCCGGTGAGGGACGGGGCATCGGCGACAATATTGTAGAGACTGTCGCGTTCTACGGGGCGGCGGCCGGCTTCGACAATGCGTTCGAGTAATTCTTTTTGGGTCAGCCGCTGCTGGGTTTCCTCAAAGGCCCGCCGGGTGATTTCGTAGTCCATGACGGTGCCGTCGATATCGTCGGCACCGTACCATAGAGCAGTCTGCGAAATCTCAATGGTATTCATAATCCAGAAGGTTTTGACGTGGGGGAAATTGTCTAGCATGAGACGCCCCACGGCTATCTCTTTCAGGTCGAGGACACCAGTGGGGCCCGGCAATTGGTCCAATTCGGTGCGCTCGGGGTGGAAAGAAAGGGGGATATAGGCGAGAAAGCCGCCGGTTTCGTCCTGGATTTGGCGCAGGCGGTCGAGGTGGTAGACTTTTTCGGCCGTGTTCTCTATATGGCCGTAGAGCATGGTGGCATTGGAGGGTAGGCCCACCCGATGGGCGGCGGCGGCAATGCGCAACCATTCCTCCGAATCGCTCTTGGTCCAAAACAGGTCGCCCTGGACCCGATCGCTAAAGACTTCGGCGCCGCCGCCCGGCAGGCTTTCGAGACCGGCGTCGCGCATATCGGCCAGGACCTCTTCGAGCGGCTTTTTGGCAATGCGCTGGATCTGCGCCACTTCGATCATGGTGAAGGCCTTCAAATGGGCCTGGGGACGGGCGTTCTTCATCGCCCGCAGGACATCTAAGTAATAATCATAGGGCAGCTTGGGGTTAACCCCGCCCACCATGTGGATTTCGGTGATCGGCGCCTCGGCGTATTCGAGGACGCGGTCGCGTACCTGTTGGGGACTGAGGACGTAGCCGCGCTCGTCTTTGGGTTTGACGTAGAACGAGCAGAATTTACAGAGCTTATTGCAGATATTGGTGTAGTTGATATGCTGGTTGCGGACGTAGTAGGTCGTATCGCCGTTGAGCCGTTGGCGGGCGATATTGGCCAAATAGCCCAGGGCCGGGAGTTGGTCGGAGGCGTAGAGCTGCAGGCCGTCGTCGACGGACAGGCGCTCGCCATCGAGGACTTTGCGGTGGATGGAGGCCAGACCGGCCCGGTCGATCAACTCGGCGAAAACCACGACAAGTCTCCTGCACAAAGGGGTGAAAAAGACTCGTACATAATACCAACTGGCCTTTATTTAGTCAACCGGAACAGGCGGCTTAAAACCCTGGTATAGGCTGGAGATACCCCAACTTAGAGAAGTCGCCAAGGGGTGGCTGAAACCGGCTTCTTCGAGCAGGTCGATAAAGGCCTGGCCCTGGGGGAACGTGCCGACTGAGCGGGGTAGATAGGAATAGGCCTGGCGATTGCCCGAGATCAGCCCCCCTACCAGGGGCAAAACGCGGGTGAAATAGAAGCGGTAGAGCGGGCGAAATACCGGCGTGCCGGGTTCGGAAAAGTCCAGCACGACCAATTCTCCGCCGGGTTTGAGAACGCGGAAGGCCTCGGCCAGACCGGCGGGGATAGAGCCGAAATTGCGCACCCCAAAAGCCACTGTGACCAGATCGAAGGACGCCTCGCGAAAGGGCAGTTGTTCGGCGTCGCCGCCGAGCAGCCGCAGTGGGGCGGGCCCGGGGCGCCGGGCGACCTTGTTGACGCCCAGGCGCAGCATATTGAGGGCCACGTCTACACCTACTGTATAGGTGGGAGCCAGGCGTCGGGCGGACAGGGCGAAGTCGCCGGTGCCGGTGGCCAGATCGAGGATGCGTCGGGGGGCGGCGTGGCGGACGCTTTTGAGGGCGCGCCAGCGCCAGTAGCGGTCGATCCCTCCGCTGAGCAGGTGGTTGAGCAGGTCGTAGCGCCGGGCGATGGAGTTGAACATGCCCTGGATGCGCTGCTTGCGCTCCTTTATGTTATCTGTATTGTCCATAGATGATTAGGCGTGGGGCTGGAAAAAATAACGGGCGGCGTTGCTGGTGGCGTTGCTGGTATTGAGCGCCTGTCGGCCACAAAGTAAGTTGCCGAACCATTTTTCGCCAGCTGGGTCGTCCGGCAATTGCAGGCCGCCGGGGCAGTCTGGCTGTGCCAGGAGGAAGAGGACGTGGGCGACGAGAAAGCGGATGGTCCGGTACCTAGAGGTGAGCATATTGTCGCTGGGTTGCCCCAGGGTATCGCCGTGCTGGGGCTGGACGGGCGGGTATTGACGGTCAACCAGGCCCTGCTGAGCATTCTGGGGCTAGAGCGCATTGAGGAAGGGGATAGCGACGCCTTGTTCACCGCCGACAGTCCGCTAGGTCAGTTGAGCCGCCGGGCCCTGGCCGGTGAACTGGTGCGCAACCACCACCTCCAGTACAGCGTAATCGAAGGAGCAGGGCGCTGGTTGCGGGTCAATACCGTGGGCCTGGATGAGGACGGCCGACGGCTGGGGATTATGCTGGTGGTGGAGGAGGCCTCGGGGCTAAAACAGACCGAGCGCGAAATCTGGCAGGTGGAGAAAATGAGCGCTCTGGGGCGCCTGGCCGCCTCGGTGGCGCACGAAGTGTGCAATCCGTTGGGGGCCATCGATATTCAATTGCAGTTATTGCAGGAGGATATCGCCGTCGTCGACGGCGAGTTGGCCGGGCGGGTTGGGCGTCGGCTGGATATCGCCCGCGCCGAAATGCGCCGTCTGGACGGTATCGTGCAGAATTTTCTGCGTTTCTCGCGGCCTCCGGCTCTGCATATGCAGCAAGTCTACCCCAACGATCTGCTGCGCCATATCTTCGCCCTGGCCGAACCAGAGGCCCGCGAACGCGAGATAGACTTGGTGCTGGAATTGGCCAATACACTGCCGCTGATGGCTGCCGACGAGAACCAGTTGAGCCAGGCGCTGCTCAATATCCTCATCAATTCCTTCCATGCCGTGGAGGAAGGCGGCCGCGTCGTCCTCAAGTCCGGTTGGGATCGCCTCACGCGCGAGGCCATTCTCGAAATTGACGACGATGGCCACGGCATTGACGCCGAGAGCTTAGAGAGAATTTTTGAATTCTATTATACTACCAAAGACGAGGGCACGGGGCTAGGGCTTTCCATTGCCCAGCGCATCGTCCACCAGCACGGAGGGACGCTGGAGGTGGACAGCCAGGTCGGGGCCGGCACCAAAGTCTCCATTCGCCTGCCGGTCTACGGCGTCGACAAAATACGCTAGCCGAGAGGATCTATGTCGGAACGCGATATTCGCATACTCATAGCCGACGACGAGGTCTTCATCCGCCAGGGATTGGAAGAGGCCCTGGTCAAGGATGGTTTCCAGATCGATGCGGTGAGCGATGGCCGCCAGGCCCTGCGCCAATTGCAGCGCCGCGCCTACCAACTGGCCATTCTCGATCTGCGCATGCCCGGTCCCGGCGGCATGGAATTGCTCGAGGAGATTCGCGAGCACCACGTCGATACCCAGACCATCATCCTGACGGCGTACGGAAATATCTCCACGGCGGTGGAGGCGATGAAGAAGGGCGCCTACGATTTTGTCACCAAGCCCGTCGATCTCAACCATTTGCGCCTGCTGGTCGAACGCGCCGTGGACCGTTTTGAACTAGTGGAGCAAAACCGCAAGCTGCAAAATCAGCTAGACAACCAGGACGCCTTTCGCAAAATTGTCCGCCGCTCAGTCGCCATGCAGGCGGCCACCGCCACGGTGAAGCAGGTGGCCCAGGCTAATGTGCCTGTTCTGCTGCGCGGCCAGACCGGGGCGGGCAAGGAATTATTCGCCCGTGCCATCCACGAGCGCAGCAAGCGCGGCGACGGGCCTTTTGTCGCGGTCAATTGCGGCGGTTTTACCGAAGAGCTTTTTGCCAGCGAATTGTTCGGCCATGTGCGCGGTGCTTTCACCGGGGCCGCCGCCGACCGGCCGGGCCGCTTTGCCCTGGCCGAGGGCGGCACCCTGTTTCTCGACGAAATTGGCGAGGTGCCGGCCAAGAACCAGGTCGAATTGCTGCGGGCTCTAGAAGCCAAAGAATACCAGCCCCTGGGAGATACCAAGGTATACCACGCCGATGTACGCATCATTGCCGCCACCAACCGCGATTTAGAGGCCGCCGTTGAGGTGGGGACTTTCCGCGACGATCTCTACTACCGTCTCAACGTTGTACCGATCGATATTCCGCCGTTGAGCCAGCGGCACGAGGATATCCCCCTGCTGGTGGAGCTCTTTCTTGAAGAGGCCTGTCGGGCCCACGAAAAGGCGCGCAAGCAGGTGGCGCCCGAAACCATGGAATTTCTGGTCAATTACGGCTGGCCGGGCAATGTCCGAGAATTGCGCAATTTGATCCAGCGGTTGGTCGTCACTTGTCCGGCGCGGACCATTTTGCCGCAGCATTTGCCCGAGGCCTTGGGCGAAATTGATCCGGCGGCGGGGTATTTCACCGTCCAATTGGGCAGTGCCATAGAGGACGTCGAACGGGAGTTGATCCGCCAGACGTTGGAACGGGTTACCAGCAACCGCCGCGATGCGGCTGCCAGGCTGGGCATAAGCGTGCGTGGACTGCAGTATAAATTAAAGCAGTACGGTCTCGGCTAGCCCGGCACGCGACACGGTAAAATGCAAAAAATGCAGTTTTCGCCCCAAACCCCTAGAGCGGCGCTTGCCGGCGCTTGCCGGCAATGCCAAGCAAACTCCTTGTTATCAGTAGCTTAGTTCCCCTTCCCAGCAAGTTGGCATCAATTTTGCGATCTCCTTGGTAGAGCCTACCCGCAAGCTGGTCAAGCCTGGGAATTGGGCCCTATCGGGCTCGGTAGCCAATAGAATCGGTCTAGGTTGCCAGGGTTTGAGCGTGATGCACAACCAGCCATAGCGCAAGTTTTGCGCTAATTGAAGATATCCTAGCTCCTGCAGATAAGTTGGAAGAGAGAATAGACTTAAGTGACTTCATTTTCTTCTTTTGTAGCGCCAGATGCAAGAATTGCAGGTGAACAAGAAACGCTCTTGCAAGCGTTGACCGAGCCCGAATTACTGGTTCCAACGCTGCAGGCTAATACCAAAATAGGCGCTATTAAAGAGTTGGTGGATCGCTTGCACGCCAAAGGAGTGGTCGGCGATAGTCTGGCCTTCCTCCAGGCCGTTCTCGAGCGCGAACGCCTGCAGAGCACTATTGTGGAAATGGGCATGGCTCTGCCCCATGCACGCAGTCGGGCTGTGGATCAATTGAGCTTTACCGTCGGGGTATTTCCCGAACCCATCGAATACCCTTCGGGCGACGAACGGCAGCCCATTCAGCTGATCTGTCTGATCGCCGTCCCAGCCCACGATCCCAGCGCCTATCTAGATCTTTTGGAGGGACTTGCCCGCATATTCAGCGACGGAGCCGATAGGACTTCCTTGCTAAATGCGGATTCCTCCGACGAAATGTACCGCTTACTATCATCCAGTCCTGTCGCCTAAGGAGAAAGAGGAGAGAATGGCCTATACCATGCAAGAAGTGCTCAATGACGAAGAGAATACGCTGCGCCTGTACTTCGACGATATCGCCACATCCAAGCCGCTATCGCGGGAAAAGGAAGTGGAACTGGCCGCCCGCATCAGCGAGGGCGATATCCGGGCGCGGGACCAGTTGGTGCAGGCCAATCTGCGCTTCGTCATCGACGTGGCCAAGAACTACCAGAATCGCGGCCTGTCGCTGTCGGATCTGATTTCGGCGGGCAATGTCGGCCTGTTGACGGCGGCCGAACGCTTTGACGGGACCAAGGGCTACAAATTTATCTCCTACGCCGTATGGTGGATTAAGCAGTCCATCCTGCAGACTATTGCCGAGCACGCCCGCACGGTGCGGCTGCCGCTCAACAAGCTGAGCCTGCTCAAAGATATTTCCAAGACTTCCCGTCGCCTGGGCCAGGGACGTGAAGGCGATCCGGATATCGAGGAAATCGCCCAGGAATTGGACGTGTCGGCCCAGGAAGTGCTCGATACTATGCTCAGCGCCCGCACGGTGCGCTCCCTGGACGAAGCCTTTGAAGACGACGACGAACGCAGCCTACTCAATTTGCTGGCCGACGGCAGCCAGGCGGCACCCGATGTAGAGGTGTTGCACGATTCGGCCCGGGAGCAGCTCGAGAGCGTGCTCAACAGCCTGGACGAGCGCGAATTGCGCATCATCCGACTTTATTTTGGCTTGGACGGCAACGAAGCCCTCACCCTGGAGCAGATCGGCGGTCTGATGAATTTGACCCGGGAGCGGGTCCGCCAGCTCAAGGAACGGGCACTGGGAAAATTGCGTCATCCGGCCCGCTACCAGGCGCTGTTGGCCCTGGTCGACGAAAACGAGGTTTACTAGCAATACTGATAGCGGCCGTTACGGGATAGATTGACAGAAAACGATCCCGATCGATTGCATATGAGGAGCCGGATCCCGCCCCAGCGGGGTCCGGCTTTTTTTGTTGGGGGCCTATTGGCTGGTGGGCAGGAGAGGGCCTGGCTAAGACTGTTCCCGCAAGCGGTTGAGTTCGTCGCGCAAGATCACCGCCTGTTCAAATTCTTCCCGCTCGATAGCCTTTTGCAGTTTGGTCTCCAGGTCTTCCTCGGGGCTGAGGGGGCGGTCGCGGCGAATCTCCTCCTCCAATTCGTCCAGGGCCTGCTGGGAGCGCTGCAATTCGGCGTAGAATTCCTCGGCGCTTATTTCGGGCAGATCGGTCAGCTTTTCGCGAGCCTCTTCGACCAATTGCAGGGCCTGGTCGTAGTCCTGCTTTTCACAGGCCTGTTTGGCCCGGGCGGTGGTGTTGATGCGGAGGATATAGGGCCACCATTTTTCCAGGTTCATCCGGTCTTCTTCGCGTTCGGCGTGGGTATTGACAAAGCGAAAGAGCCGCATATTGCGCTCGGTGTCGCGGACGACCCTGCTGTAATCCTTGATTTGCAGGAGAAAGATATAGCGGCCGTAGATTCGGGTCCCTTCGTCGAAAAGGTCCTGACAGGCGGACTGGTCGAGGACAAAGCCGTCCGTGGTGCCGCTGTTGGCCTGGCGATGGGCTTCAAGGGCCTGGCTGTGGTAGTCGAGCAGGAATTCACAGCCGTGGGGTTTTTTGCCGTCGGGCCGTCCGTCCAGGTTGACCTGTAAAACGCCTTGAAAAGCCCCTTGGTCTATGCGCACTTGAATTTTCTGGACCCCGTCGTCGCCCCATATCTTGCGCATATTGGTTTCGGGGTCAAATTCCCACGCCTGGAGGATGCTGTTGAGGTCCTGGGCCATGTCTGCCTTCCTTTCACCGGATAATAACAAAGATTACGATAGGATGCCGGTGAAAAATTGTCAAACGCCTGCTGCCCAGGCGCGGCAGGCGGGTCGTTCAGGACGAGGCGGCGACTCGCGTGGCTAGACGCTCCTTGTAATAAGCGCTCATATAATGGCGTCTGCACAGACCTTGGGATGCGTGTTTTTCCTGGCATCCGGGGATGCGGCAACCCGTGCGACCATAGACGCGTTCGCGTTCGGGAGTCAGGCGGCCATAGCGCCGCACTTGTTGGTAGTGGCGAAAGCAGTAGTTTTTGGCGATGGGTGGCTCGGTGCAGGAATCGACACAGCAGCGCTGGTCGCGTTGCTGGTACTCGCGTTCGGGGGTTAGGCGACCGTGTCGTCTGATCTGCTGGTAGTGTCGGTCGCAATAGCCGGAGGTGCGCGAGTTTTTGTTGCAAGACGGGGCGCGGCAGGCCGAAGGGGCCGATGTGAAATGGGCTTGGGTGATTTCCATGGTTTAACTATCCGCAAAGAGGAGAGGGGTTTGTTGCGGAGTGTAAAGCAAAAGCCATACCAGGCCTTAAATCGCTTTTAAAAAGCAAGAATTCGGCCTAAAAGAGACGAAAATGTGTGAAAATTAACAAGATAGACTATTTTAAAATTACAATATTGTAGTTTATTAAAATTCGACTTACAATATTGTTGATAATTAACTATTTTAAATCAATTGCTACTTATTTGAATTTACTTTTTGCGGAAATTGTGAGTGCCGATGACTATTTTGGATAAAGCCCAGAGCCAGGTCGGTGTTTTGCACGAAATTGGCCAATTACTGGGCTCGACGATTCGTTTTGAAGAAGCGCTGGGCCAAATGCTCAAATTGCTCTACGATCGGTTGGAGATGCGCCTGGGGACGCTTTCGCTGTTGGATCACGAGGATGACGAGGTCTCGATTGATCTGGCCCACGGTTTGTCGCCTTCGGAAATTGAACGGGGGCGTTATAAAGTGGGAGAAGGTATTACCGGCCGGGTGGTAGAGTCGGGCAAGCCCGTAATCGTGCCGCGAATTGGCAGCGATGGCCGTTTTCTCAATCGTACCGGGGCCCGCAAGGTGGGCAAGGACGAGCAGATTTCGTTTATCTGCGTACCCATTTTAATGCAGCAGCGCGTCGCCGGTACGCTGAGCATTGATACTCCCTATCACAACGATGCCCATTTGGAGAATTACGTCCAGTTATTGTCGATAGTGGGGGTCATGATCGGCCAGGCGGTAACGGCGCGCAAGCGGGCCCGTTTGGAGCAGATCCGACTGTTGGACGAGAATCAACGTCTGCAGAAGCAGTTGCGCGACCGTTTTCAGCCGGCCAATATTATTGGCAATTCGCGGCCGATGCAGGAAGTGGGCGAATTGGTCGGTCAGGTAGCCGAGAGCGATGCTACAGTACTGTTGCGGGGGGAGAGCGGCACCGGCAAGGAGCTGGTCGCTGACGCGTTGCATTTCAACAGTCTGCGAGCCAATAAGCCGTTTGTTAAAGTGCATATCGCTGCCCTCCCCGATACGCTGGTAGAAAGCGAATTATTCGGTTATGAGCGCGGTGCCTTCACCGATGCCTCGACCAGCAAGGAAGGTCGTTTCGAGCGGGCCCACGGGGGAACGATTTTTCTCGACGAAATCGGCGAATTGGCCGCCGCCGTGCAGGTGAAATTACTGCGCGTTTTGCAGGGGCGGCAGATCGAGCGACTGGGCGCGACAAAACCCGTCGATATCGACGTGCGCATTATCGCCGCCACCCACGTCGATTTGGAGGAGGCCGTGGAGCAGGGCACGTTCCGCGCCGATTTATTCTACCGGCTCAACGTCTTCCCCATTTTCATGCCGCCGCTGCGGGAACGCAAGGCCGATATGCTGCAATTGGCCGATTTTTTCCTGGAGAAATACGCCGAACACCACAATAAGCCAATGAAGCGGATATCCACCCCGGCGATAGATATGATGATGAGTTACCACTGGCCGGGCAATGTCCGCGAATTGGAGAATTGCGTCGAGCGCGCTGTTCTGTTGAGTAACGACGGCGTTGTCCACGGACACCATTTGCCGCCTTCTCTACAGACCTCCGATGCCACTGGGACTCCGGTATCGGGCTCTTTCGATGGGCTTATGGCCGCCTATGAGAGAGAGATTCTGGTTGAAGCCTTGAAGAATACGCGGGGCAATATGTCCAAGGCGGCACGGTCGATGGGGACGACTACGAGGATTTTCTCCTATCGGCTGCAGCGATTGGAAATCGACCCCAAGCAATATCGGCGTTAGTAAGACAAAATTGTAAAAAGCCGGTATAAAATGACAATTTTGTACCGGCTTTTTTGTGCCAACTGCTCAAGAATGGAGTGCTTAAGTATTGATTAATCGTATGAAAGATAGAGAGTTAAGGCTATTTAGCTTCTAATTTTAGTGGGACTGGCATAGTGATTGCTTTTTCTAATGGAGTTTCGTTGAAGAAAGGGAGGCACCAACCTTTTGCTGGTGGGTCAACAGAGTCTGGGCTTGCCACTCAGGATCCGTTGTAAAAAGCCGCCAGTCAATCGCTCCGGGTGGTGCCTCCCTGCTTGTTTGCGGGCCCCTTTGGCAAAGTTCCTGGCCTCTGTCTTGTTGATCCAGATAGTTGGTATTGGAATGGCCCCAGCACAGAAGAATTAAGGGCGCGGTCCAAGTTGGATGGCGGCTCTTAGACCCTAAAACTGGCAGTGCATTTTACTGATTTTTCGTTTTTTGCACAAGTTCCCCGCTGTTTGGTCGCAGTTGATTCAGTCGCAGTTTTTTCTATATTTTCTATCTCGTCAATTCTTTCCCCGCTGCAATTTTCTGCGCACCCGCTGCGTGTATAGAGGAGCCGCCAGTGGCTCGCCCACTCGTTATCGGTAGTCGCGGCAGTCAACTGGCCCTGGTGCAAAGCCAGATGGTCCGCAAGCTGTTGCAGACCCGTCATCCCCAACTTGAAGTCACTATCGAAATTATCCGCACCAAGGGCGATGTCGCCGCCGGTTCGCTGCGCTCGTTTGGTGGCCAGGGCGTGTTTACTGGGCAGATCGAGGATGCTTTGTTGGCCGGGCGGATCGACCTGGGGGTGCACAGTCTGAAGGATCTGCCGACCCGTTTTCACGACGATCTGGCCCTGGTGGCCACGCCCCAGCGCGAGGATGTGCGCGATGTTTTGGTCGGACCGGTGGGGTGCTGCTTGGATCAGCTGCCTGCCGGGGCGCACATGGGCACGGGCAGTTTGCGGCGCCGAGCCCAGTTACTGGCCCTGCGGCCCGATCTGGAATTCGTCGATATCCGCGGCAATATCGATACCCGGATCGGTCGGGTGGCAACAGGCGATTGCACCGCCGTGGTGCTGGCGGCGGCGGCTTTCCACCGTTTGGGCTGGCGCGATAAAATTAGTGCCTATCTGGAGGTCGACCAGGTCATGCCGGCCCCCGGTCAGGGGTCTTTGGGGTTGCAGATGCGTCGGGGGGACGACTTGGCCGTCTATGTAGAAGTATTGAACCATGCCCCGACCTTTGCCGCCGTCGGGGCCGAGCGCAGTCTATTGCGCAGTCTGGGGGCCGGGTGTCACGCGCCGGTAGGGGCCTGGGGGCGGCTGCAAGACCAGGTATTGCATCTGGACGGTCGGGTCGGCAGTCCAGACGGTCGGCGGTTGATACAGGCTGATATCAGCGGTCCGGTGGCGGCGGCCCGGGATCTGGGTGCGGACTTGGCCCAACAGCTCAAAGACCAGGGCGCCAGTGCCATTCTCGAAGAGGCGGCTTCGGCATGAATTTACCCGCCCCCGTTCCCGGCCGGGTCTATATAATTGGTGCCGGACCGGGTGACCCCGGGTTGTTGACCCTCAAGGGGGCGCATTATCTAGAGCGCGCCGAAGTCCTCCTCTACGATGCTCTGGTCGATCCCCGGTTGTTGGCCCTGGCACCGGATTCCTGCGAAAGAATCTATGTCGGCAAACGCGGTGGCCGCCCCAGCAGCGAGCAGGTCAGCATTGACCAGTTGCTGGAAGAATACGGCCGCCAGGGCCGCGTCGTGGTGCGGCTTAAAGGGGGCGATCCCTATGTCTTTGGCCGCGGCGGCGAAGAGGCTCTGCACCTGCAAAAGGCGGGGATCCCCTTTGAAGTGGTGGCGGGGGTGACGGCGGCTTCGGCCGTGCCGACCTATGCCGGCATTCCCCTGACTCACCGGGGGCTGGCTTCGGCGGCGGTGCTGGTGACTGGGCACGAAGATCCCACCAAGAGCACGCCGCCTATCGATTGGCCGCGCCTGGCCGGGCTGGAGGCGACCCTGGTCATTTTCATGGGGACGCGGAAATTGGCGCAACTAAGCGCGTTGCTGTTGGCAGGCGGGCGGCCACCCGATACGCCGGCGGCGGTAATCGAATGGGGTACCTGGCCGCAGCAGCGGACGGTTACCGCCCCGCTCCAGGATATCGCCGCCCGGGCCGCCGCAGCAGGTGTCCGGGCGCCGGCCCTGGTGGTGGTGGGGCAGGTAGTCTCGCTGCGGCCCTATTTGAACTGGTTTGAAAACCGGGCTCTGTTCGGTCGGCGGGTATTGGTCACCCGTAGCCAGGACCAAGCAGCGGGCCTGCAAGTGAAGCTGGAGGCCGAGGGGGCCCAGGTGGAGATGTTGCCACTGTTGGAAATTGGCCCACCGTCGGATTGGCGCCCCTTGGACGCGGCCTTGGCCCGGCTGGCGGATTTCGCCTGGGTGTTGTTCACCAGCCCCAATAGCGTGCGCTATTTCTTTGCCCGTTTGCAGCAGCAAGGCGGCGATGCGCGTTGGTTGGGCGGGGTGCGGCTGGCAGCTGTGGGGCAGGCCACCGCGGCGGCTTTGGCCCAGCACGGGCTGCGCCCCGATCTGGTGCCGTCTCGGCAAAGTCAGGAGGGGCTCATCGCCGCCTTGGAGGCGGAGCCGATTGCGGGGCGCCGTTTTTTGTTGCCGGCCTCGGATATTGGCCGGACGGAGTTGGTCGAATACCTGCTCCAACGCGGGGCCCAGGTGGAACGCGTCAATGCGTATCAAAATCAAATGCCCGAGTTGGCAGAGGAGGATTGGCCGCCGGCTCTGCAGGGGGGCGATTTGGATCTGGTGGTTTTCGCCAGTCCTTCTAGTGTCGCCAATTTTTGGCGTTTGTTGGGTCCCGAGCGGGCGCGACAGATTTTGGGGGGCGCAGTGGCCTGTATTGGACCGACGACGGCCCAGGCTGTGCGGGAGCAGGGCATAGACGTACAGATTCAACCCGAACACAGCAGCGTCGAAGCGCTGGTGCAGGCCATTGTCGATTACTTTCGTCGCCAAAAGGAGGCGGGGGTTTGAAGAGCCTGGCCGCTGGTAAATTGCCCCCCGATATGCTGGACGACCTGGTGCGGCGCTATACCCACCAGAGCTCGCCTCTGGTGGTACCTCCGGGCGTGGGGGAAGACGCAGCAGTGATCGATTGGGGCGGTCGCTACCTGGTGGCCAAGACCGACCCAATTACGTTTGCCACCGACGCCATTGGCTGGTACGCGGTGCATGTTAATGCCAACGATATCGCCGCCATGGGGGCTACACCGCGGTTTTTTTTAGCGACTCTATTATTGCCGGCTGGTCAGACCGACCGGATTTTGGTCGAATCGATCTTTCGCGATATTCACGAGGCGGCCAGCGGCTTGGGGATATTGGTCTGCGGCGGTCACAGCGAAATTACCCCTGGGGTTGATCGGCCCATCGTGGTGGGGCAGATGCTGGGGGAAGTCGAGCCGACCCGGCTGGTGCAGGCGGCGGCTTTGCGGCCCGGCGATGCGCTGTTGTTGACCAAGGGCATGGGGCTGGAAGCTACGGCCCTTATCGCGCGCGAAAAAAGAGCCGAATTGCGGCAGCGAGGATGGGCCGCCGCCGACTTGGACCGCAGCGCCAATTTTTTGCACCAACCGGGCATCAGTGTGGTCGTCGATGCCCGTATTGCCGCTACCGCTGGACAGGTGCGGGCCATGCACGACCCCACCGAAGGGGGCGTGGCCACCGGTCTGGCCGAATTGGCCGCTGCCGCCGGGGTGGGGTTGGAGATATGGGGGGACAGTCTGTTGCTCGATCCGCTTACCGAGCGGTTGTGCGCCGAATACGGCCTTGATCCGCTGGGGGTTATTTCCTCGGGTGCGTTACTTATAGGCTGTGCCGCCGCCGCTGCTGCCGCCATTATCGCGGCTCTGGCCGCCGAAGGTATCGCGGCTGCGCAAATCGGCCTGGCTGTGGAGCCGGCGGCGGGGTTGCGGCTGCGGCAACGAGACGGTTGGCGGGACCTGCCTGTTTTTGCCGTCGATGAAATTACTCGTTTATACATATAAATAAAGCACTGATAGCTGCGTATAGTTGTTGTTCTGAAATCTTGTGTGCGGCTTTTAGGGCGTGTCTGGAGTGTAGTGTGGCTCTCCAGGACGATGCAAAACATCGGACAATATAAAATCAAACTGAAATTAAGCGCCGCTTGAGGGCATATGCTGAAGGCCGTTTTGTTCGATATGGATGGTACCATCACCGAGCCCGGCATCGATTGGGCGCGGCTGCGTGCTAGTGTCGGAGTGCCACCTAAAATGCCCATTATGGAATACGTCGAAAGGCTGTCGGGGGCGGACCGCGCCCGTGCCGAGGAGCAAGTGCGGGCGGTGGAAATGGAAGCCGTGGAAGGGGCGGTGCTCAATCGGGGGGCGGCCGAATTACTGGACCAGTTGCGGGCCCGCGGTTTGCGCTTGGCGCTGGTGACCAATAACCACCGCCGCGCCATGATGCAGGTGGTGGAGACTTTTTCGCTAAATTTCGATTTGCTGTTGTGCCGCGAGGATGCCCCGCTCAAACCGGCCCCCGATTTATTGCTGTTGGCAATGAGGCAGTTCAAATTGGCCCCGGCGGACTGTTGTTTTGTCGGCGACGGTAAGTACGACCGCCAGGCCAGCCGGGCGGCGGGGGTACGCTATATCCACCTGGCCCACGACGGCGCCGCCGGCGACGGGGAGCCGACGATGGGCGCCCTGGGAGAATTGTGGCGGCATTTGGATGTATAAATTGGCCAGTTAGGAGGCTTGGAAAAGTAGGATGGATTTTGCCAAACTAAGCAAGCAATTTAGACAGCATGGCTATGGGGTTGTCAGGGAGCTATTTACGCCAGCCGAAGCTGCATTCTACCTTGACCACTTTATGGCCCTGCGCCAAAATGGGCAGTATGCCCACGATTTGGTTAATCAGTGGGACAATGATGAACAGGATCCGCTCAAACGCTATCCGCGGATGTTCAATATGCATCATTGGGATGATGTCAGTCGGGAATGGCTACTCGACCAACGCATAAAGCAGTGTCTAGTGGCAATGCTGAACCGCGAACCCTATGCCATTCAAACGATGCTCTATTTCAAGCCGGCAGGCTCACGTGGGCAAGCCCTGCATCAAGATCAGTACTATCTGCGGGCACGCCCGGGCACCAGTATTGCCGCCTGGATGGCACTGGAATCGATTGATGAGGCCAATGGGTGTTTGCAGATTGTGCCCGGCACACAAAACCTCCCCCTGATTTGCCCGCAGAAAGCCGACCAAAGCGAGAGCTTTACGAATATTTCCGTTCCGCTTCCCCCAGGCTTATCACCGATTCCAATGCACCTGGAGCCTGGCGATGTGCTCTTCTTTAACGGCCAAATTGTTCATGGCAGCTACCCCAATATCACAACAGATCGTTTCCGCCGGTCGCTGGTCGGTCATTATATCGAAGGGCACGCCGAACAGGTTATGGCCGGTGACCGTCCGGTGCTACGCATGGATGGCACCATTGTCGAGAAAATAAAAGCCAGCCCCGATGGCGGCGAATGCGGCGTTTGGGTCGACCGCGACGGCACACATCTCGTCGATGTCAATCAGATTTACCATGCAACCGCCAATTTGGAGACGGTGCCGATACAGAACACGGATCGGAATCACGAATAATAACAGATGAACTCCAAGTTGTCCGGATGTTTTGCTGTTGTCGCCAACGTCCAGGCGGCGTTTGCGGAGGCGGTTGGACGGAGACACAGCCTGCAGTCAGGATTCCGCAAGCTCCGTTTGGAATAATAGAAAGTTGGGGGAGCCAGTGTCTTGCCCGAGCCCTGGTTTATCTTGAATTGGGCGGGGCTTTTGCCTACCTTTTGGCACGTCGATTTTACTTTTGTCGCGCCCCGGCCTTCTCCTTTGACTTGATCCGGCGGGAAGAGGGTTTATCCCTTTTAGGGTCTCCCAACGCCTTTTTCGGAACCAGAGTCCATGCCCTTCCAGAGCCACTTTGATTTCCGTTGTCCGACCCAATTAATCCACGGCCCCGGATCCATCGCCCGCCTCGCCGAGTGTTTCTCTGCCGACAGTCGCGTCTTAGTGGTTTCGGACAAAGGGTTGGTCGCCTCGGGTGTGGTGAGTCAGGCGACTGCTGTCCTTGAAGAAGCGGGGCTGGGTTATGCCCTGTTCGAAGGGGTCCTGGGCAATCCGCCGGCCCGCTGTGTCCAGGCCGGTTATAAGCTGTACCAGAAAGAATCCTGCACGGCGCTGTTGGGCCTGGGCGGTGGCAGTCCTATGGACGTGGCTAAAATGATCGGTGTGCTGGCCGTGCACGGGGGGACCATCAATCAGTATCTGGGGACGGATAAGGTCGAGGGTGATCTGCCGCCCTTGGTCTGCGTCCCCACCACTTACGGTACCGGCAGCGAGGTGACTCCTTTCGCTGTGTTGACCAATCCCAAAACCAACAACAAGGATGCGGTGATCAGCTGGAAGATCGCCCCCCGGGTCGGTATCCTCGACGCCGACTTGTCGGTGGGGCTGCCGCCCGAGCTGGGCGCGGCCACCGGCATGGACGCCTTGACCCACGCGCTGGAGTCCTATACCAATTTGCAGGCGACACCGCTTACCGAGGGCATCGCATTACAGGCGATTCGCCTGATTGGCGAGAATATTCGCCTGGCCTGCGCCAATTCGCATGAACTGGAGGCCACCGACCGCATGCTGGTGGCCAGCGCCCTGGCCGGGGTCGCCTTTGCCCAGACCCGCCTGGGCAATGTCCACGCCATGTCGCATCCGTTGGGGGCCCGCTTCGGGGTCCACCACGGTTTGGCCAACGCCGTATTATTGCCCCATGTGATGGATTTCAATTTGCCGGCGCGGGTCGATAAATTTGTCGTCATTGCCCGCGAATTGGGGGTCGACACAAATAGACTGGCCCCCCGCCAGGCGGCGCAAAAGGCCGTCTATGCGGTACGCCAGCTCAACGCCGATTTGGGGATTGCCGCCCATCTGGGTGAAACCGGAGTCAAGGCCACGGCCATTGGAGCCATGGCAAAGACGGCCATGCTCAGCGCCAATATTGCGATTAATCCCCGGCTTACGCGCCAGGAGGATATCGAAGCTATTTACCGGGCTGCCATGTAAATTGGGGCAGTGCCTCGACTAAACCAATCCGTAGTACAATCATTCCAGGAGACGAATCCATGGCCTATCCCCGCATGATGCGCGTGCGGCAGCAATTCGATGCCCCCACGCTCGACGATATTCCCGCCGCCGTCCACCAGGAGGTCGCCGGTTTGGCGCTGGACCAGCGCATTAAAGCCGGCGAATCGGTGGCCATTTCGGTGGGTAGCCGCGGCATTGCCAATATCGCCCTTATCATTAAAAGTCTGGTCGACGAGCTCAAGGCGGTGGGCGCCGAGCCCTTTCTGGTGCCGGCCATGGGCAGCCACGGCGGCGGCATTGCCGAAGCGCAGCAGGAAATTATTGAAAATTACGGCGTCACCGAGGAATATACCGGAGCCCCCATCAAGGCCAGTATGGAGACCGTCCAGGTCGGGGAGACCGAGGACGGGGTGCCGGTGTATTTCGACAAATACGCCTATGAGGCCGATCATGTGGCTGTGGTCGGGCGCATCAAACCGCATACCGATTTCGTCGGCGAAATTGAGAGTGGTCTGCACAAAATGATGCTTATCGGTCTGGGCAAACACAAAGGCGCGGCCCTCTACCACCAGGCCATCGTCCATTACAGTTTCGACCGCATCATTCGCTCGGTGGGGCAGACGGTGATCGATAAATGCGGTGTCGTGCTGGGGCTGGCCCTTGTCGAGAATCCCTACGACCAGACGGCGCTGATCAAGGCCGTGGCCCCCGAGGAATTTGCCGAGCGCGAGAAAGAATTGCTCATTCTGGCCAAAAAGTGGATGCCTCGGCTGCCCTTCGACCAAGTTGACCTGCTCATCGTCGACGAGATCGGCAAGAATATCTCGGGGGCCGGTATGGACACCAATGTCGTCGGGCGCAAATTTCACGACAACCACGCCGCCGAAAAGGAATACCCCAAGGTTACCCGCATCGCCGTGCGCGATTTGACCGAAGTGACCCACGGCAACGCCTCGGGCATTGGCACGGCCGAGTACTGCCACCGGCGCGCCGTCGACAAGATGGACCGCGAGATTACCTATATCAACTGTATGACCGGCAACCACCCTTCCGGAGCGCATATTCCGCTCTACTTTGACAGCGACCAGAAATTGTTCGACGCCGCCCTCAAGACGGTGGGTCTGGTCGAACCCGAACAGGCCAAGGTCGTGCGCATTCACAATACGCTGGAAATTGAGGATGTTCTTGTTTCGGAAGCGTACCGCGCCGAAGTCGAGGCTCGGGACGATCTTACTATTGTCGAAGAAGCCGCCGCGATGACCTTTGACGAGAAGGGCGACCTGACCCCGGATAAATTCTGATATTTGCCCGGGTCTCGAGATAAAATATGACCGTACAATACGAATATATCGGTATGCCGTTGGCAGAGATCGACACCCCCGTTTTGGTGGCCGATCTCGATATCCTCGAAGGCAATATCCTGCGCTTGGCCAGCCATTTTTCCGCGGCCGGCAAGCAGTTGCGTCCTCACAGCAAATCGCATAAGACCCCGGCCATTGCCCACAAGCAGCTGGAGGCCGGGGCCATTGGCATCACCTGCGCCAAATTGGGCGAGGCCGAAGTCATGGCGGCTGCAGGTATCGACGATATTTTGATTGCCAACGAGGTGGTGGGGCGCAAAAAGATTGAGCGCTTGATGGAATTGGCCGGGCGCTGCGATATTATGGTGGCCATCGACCAGGCGCAGAATTTGGCCGAGCTCGATGCCGCGGCGGGGCAGCAGGGTGTGCGGCCCCGCGTTTTGGTCGAGGTCAATATTGGCCACAATCGCTGCGGTGCGGCCCCGGGCGGCCAGGCCGTGGAATTGGCGCGGTTGGTCGCCGGGGCCCAGCATGTGCGCTTTGCCGGGCTGATGGGCTACGAGGGGCATATAGTTGATCTGGAAGACCGGACCCAGCGCGAAGAGGGGGCCCGGGAATGCCTGCAGCGCCTGGTAGACACGCGCCAGGCCGTGGAAGAGGCGGGCATTGCGGTGGAGATCTGCAGTGCCTCGGGAACGGGCGATTACTATATTAGCACCGGTTTTGCCGGGATCACCGAAGTGCAGGCCGGTTCGTATGCGCTGATGGACGCGGCCTACGGTAAATTGGAGCTGGGATTTGCCCAGGCGCTGACCGTTTTGACCACGGTCTGCAGCCGGCGTGGGCCCGATCAGGTGATCAGCGACGCCGGTCTCAAAAGCGTCACGCCCGAACACGGCATGCCCCTGGTCAAAGGACGTCCCGATCTCGAGGTCCACGCCCTTTCCGAAGAGCACGGCCGCATGCGGGCCTTGGACGGGGCTACGGCTGTGCAGATTGGCGATGTGCTGGAATTTATACCCGGCCACGGTTGTACGACGATGAATCTGCACGATCATATTTACGCCGTGCGGGGCGGGCGCCTGGAGGAAATTTGGCCTATCGCCGGGCGCGGCAAAGTGCGTTAGAATCAACCACAGGAGATAGAAGACATGTCCACCATTCAGGCGGCGGTGATGACAGGGCCCGGGCAGATTGAAGTGCGCGATTTTCCCCGGCCCGAAATAGGCGCCGACGAAGTTCTGGTAAAAGTTGAAAGCACCGGTATTTGCGGTAGCGATAAGCATATGTACGCCGGCCATATGGCCCTGCAATTTCCCGTGGTGCCGGGGCACGAATTGGTCGGTACCGTCGAGCAGATGGGCGCGGCGGCGGCTGACAGTCTGGCCGTTGTCGGCGGGCCCGTACAAGAGGGTGACCGGGTCACCACTACGCCTTCGTCGCGCAATTGCGGCCGCTGTCATTTTTGTCTGCATATGCCGCAACGGCCTACTCTCTGCGCCAACCGTTTTGTTTACGGTTTCGTCTCGTCCGATACGGCGCCGGCCCCGCGCGGCGGTTTCTCCGAGTACTTGCATATGACGGGGCATTCGTGGCTGTTCAAGATCCCCGACGATTTGCCCCCTGAACGGGCGGTATTGACCGAGCCGGCGGCGGTGGCGACCCGCGCTGTCGAACGGGCCTTGGGGCCGGGGATCCCTCATATCGGCGAGGGGCTGGGCATGGACAAGTCGGTGCTGGTGCTGGGGGCCGGACCCATCGGTCAGTTGGTGATTGCGGTATTGCGCCATATCGGCACCGATCTGATCATTGCCGGCGATTTGAGTCCCTCGCGTCTGGAGCTGGCCCAGGCCATGGGGGCCCACCAGGTAGTCAACGTGGCCCAAGGCAGTCTGGAGGAGCGCCAGCAGGCCCTGCAGGAGATGACCGGAGGGGTTGGGCCCGATATCGTCATTGAAACAGCCGGTGTGCCGGTGGCTTTTAAAGAATCGCTCGATCTGGTGCGGCGCGGCGGCATAGTGGTTGAAGTGGGCCATTTCACCGATCCGGGCGCGGTGGAGATCCACCCGCATATCGTCTGCTTCAAGGATCTGGATATTCGCGGCATGTGGGCCTATCCCTCCATGCAGTTCAAAACGGCGCTTTCTTTTTTGAAGAATACCGACGCCCCGTTGGATCGCTTTATTACGCATCGGCTGCCGTTGGGGGAAATCGGCGAGGGGATCGATATCACCGGCAGCGAAGGGTCGATGAAAGTAGTCGTGGAACCGGGTAGCTGAGTGGATGTTTACGGCGATTTGGGGGTGCCCCCTACGCTCATTCTCGCGCTCGCGCGCTCCGAGGCCACTCCGATCCGCCCGCCCTTCGGGCGAGCACCCGGGTCGGGTGGAATCCGCTTCGGGACCACCCCCAAATCGCCTTGATGATCGATCGAAAATAAAAAAGAAACGAAAAAGATTCCTTGTTTGGTCCGCATTGGCGTGGAGCTGTTGGCTGGTCTTAGGCGTTTCCAGAAAAATAAGCACTCCGCATCAAGTCGGCGTGGGTTCCATGTGGACAAACCACTTGGGTAAGGCCGGACACCGGACCCATCGCCGTTCCAACGCCGCCATAGCTTTGTGGGT
>WLWI01000153.1_pt1 | contig 94763 bp, 80 predicted proteins | sample 6701501 | NCBI WGS metagenome assembly WLWI01 (sample SAMN12718690, study PRJNA515312) | sponge metagenome | isolation source: marine sponge | host: Mycale hentscheli | place: New Zealand: South Island, Marlborough, Capsize Point | collected 2014-11-01 | reverse complement strand
ACAAACGCATCCGCAAAGCCACCCTCACCAACCCGCTTCTCACCCATCAAGACCTCCGTCATAGCGATCACTCTAAAGAATCACCGTTTCGACAAAGTTGCTACCCATTTCGCAGAGGTCTCCTTGATGGGGGAGGGCCAGGGTGGGGGTGGACGGCGGCTAACGAAAATATTCATCAGGCCGCACCCGCCGTCTGACGCACGCGCTGTTCCTTTTCATACGCCTCGATGGCCGCCATCAGCCGGTCCGGTGTGATCGGCAGTTCGGTCACGCGCACGCCCAGCGCATCGGCGACGGCGTTGGCGACCGCACCGGGGAAGCCGCTGAGCGAGCCTTCGCCCGCTTCCTTAGCGCCGAACGGGCCGTTCGGGTCGACGCTTTCGACGATCTTCACTTCGATATCGGGCGATTCCACGATGGTCGGCACGCGGTAGTCGAGCATGTTGGCGGCGATCGGCATGCCGTTGTGGAAGCGGGTTTCCTCGGACATCGCCTGGCCCATGCCCATCCAGACCGAACCTTGCACCTGGCCTTCGACCGTCAGCGGGTTGAGCGCGTAGCCGCAATCGTGCGCGACCCAGACCTTCTCGATCTTGATGTCGGCGGTATCGGGGTCGACCGTGACTTCGACGACCTGGGCTGCGTAGCTGAAGCCCATCGTGCCGCCGATGGCCGCGCCGCGATACTTCTTTCCGCCGTGCGATTCCGGGATCGTCGAGAAAGTGCCTTTGGTCGTGATCGTGCCGGTGTCTTCCAAGGCCGCCGAAACTACCGCCTCGTAATCGATGCCGCGATCCTGGCTGGCGGCGCGATAGACCTCACCCAGACATTCGATGTCTTGCGGTTGTGCATCCAGTTTCTTCGCTGCCGCTTCAACCATGATCTGTTTGAGGTTCTCCGCCGCTTCTATAGCCGCATTGCCGACCATGAAGGTGACGCGCGACGAGTAGGAGCCGTTGTCTTTCGGGGTCACGCGGCTGTCGCTGGCAACGACCCGGATGCGCGACATGTCGAGACCCATGACTTCCGCGACGCATTGCGCCAGCACGGTGGACGAACCCTGGCCGATTTCCGCGGCCCCCGTCAGCAGCACGATGGCGCCGTCGAAATCGAGCTTGAGATTGACCACCGCATGCGGTTCGCCGGTCCAGTGCACCGGTTTCGACGCGCCGCTGACATAGTGCGAGCAGGCCATGCCAAGCCCCCGACCGGGCGGCAAGGTGCCCTTGCGTTTTTGCCAGCCGCTGGCTTCTTCAACCCAGTCAAGACATTCCGGCAGGCCATAGCTCTTCACCATCAGATCGTTCTCGGTGAAGGTCGGCGCCTTGAGCAGATTGGCGCGCCGCACGGCGAACGGATCCAATCCCAGTTCGCTCGCCATCGTGTCGAGCAGCGCTTCGAAGGCGAAGCGGATATTGACCGTGCCATGCCCCCGCATCGCACCGCAGGGCGGCGTGTTGGTCAGCGCCCGCGTGCCGGTATAGCGCACCGATTTGATATCGTAGAGCGCGTAGAGCAGCGAGCCGGAATACAGGTTGGTGACGATGCCGTAGCCGCTATAGCCGCCGCCGCGCTGCAGGCTTTCGCATTCCACCGCCGTGATACGGCCATCCTTCTTCAGGCCGACCTTCATGCGGATATGAGTTTCCGGGCGGCCGCGATGGGTGATGAAGGTTTCCTCGCGGGTCAGGACGATGCGCACCGCGCCGCCCGCCTTTCGCGCCAGCATCGCGCAGATCAGCTCGACATTCAGCGTCTCCGTCCGGCAGCCGAAACCGCCGCCGACATGCGGCTTGACCACATGGATGCGCCCTTTTGGCATATCGAGGCAGCGCGACAGCATTAAATGCACATAGAACGGCACCTGAGTGCTGCAATGCACCGTGAGCTGGTCGCGCTCGACATCGTAGTCGGCGAGCGCCGCATGGGTTTCGATCTGCACCTGGCAGATTTCCGCGCAATGATAGGTGTCTTCGCGCACCAGATCTGCTTCTGCGAAGCCTGCATCCACTTCGCCGAGATCAAACTCCGTCTGGCGTTCCACATTTCCGGGCCGTTTCTCATGGAGCGCGATAGCGTCCGCCGCGATAGCTTCCTGTGCGGTGTAGTAAGCGGGCAGTTCCCTGTAGGTCACCTTGATCCGAGTGAGCGCCGCCAGGGCGGTCGCATCGTCGACGGCGGCAACCGCTGCAACCGGTTCTCCGCGATAGCGCACTCGCTCGCGCGCCAGCGGATATTCGTTCATCGCGACTGGCAGGACTCCGTATGTCTTGTCGCAATCGTCACCGGTCACGATTGCGATAACACCCGGCATGGATTTCGCCGCGCTGGTGTCGATGGAAACGATTTCCGCGTGACCGGCAGTGCTGCGCAGAATCTTGCCAGACAGCGCGCCGATAGCCGGCAGGTCTGCGGTGTAGCGCGCGCGCCCGGTCAGCTTGTCCGGGCCATCGATCATGGGCACGCGCTGCCCGATCGGGTGTGACGGCTGCACGATGTCGCTCATGGGGCAGACGCCGCCTGGACGGCTTCGATGATCTTCACGTAGCCGGTGCAGCGGCAGATATTCGCGCCGAGCCCTTCGCGAATCTCCTCCTCGCTGGGCGATGGGTTATGGCGCAGTAGCCCTTCCGCCGCCATCACCATACCCGGCGTACAGATCCCGCATTGCGCACCAAGCTTTTCATGGAACGCCGCCTGCAACCGCGATAGACGACTGTGGTCCGCCAGCGCCTCGATACTCTCCACATGGGTGCTGCCGCAGGCCTGTGCCAGGGCGAGGCAGCTATGCCGCGGTTTGCCGTCGACAAGCACGGTGCAGGCGCCGCATTCCCCACCGTCGCAGCCCATCTTGGTGCCCGTCAGCCCAACGATATCGCGCAGGTAGTCGATCAGCAGCATATTGTCCGCCACTGCGTCCTGCCGCGCCGTTCCGTTCACCGTGATCGAAAGGATCAATTTCATCGTGCGGTTGCCTCATTGATATGCACGTAATATGGCGTCAACCGTGTGTCCGGGCAATCGATTGCATCTCAAACCGTTGCGGTTGAGAAATATGTAACATTAAGGTTTTCACCAGAAAACGGCCGATCCGATTGGCCGCCTTGCCCACAGCCGGTGGTCCATCGCGCCGGCCAGACCAACCGCTCTGGACCCCAAGACGAGGCGCCGTCGAGCGAATTCCAGGGGGACGCATCGGATAAGCGCCATAACACACCGCCAGGCCCCATATTGGTATGAAGCGCGAGCTGAATGTCGAAAGGCGCGCCGGCAGCAAGGCCGGGGCCGAACCAGGCGTGCGGACTGCGTCCGGGGATGGGGGCGAGCATGACAGTGAGACGCTGTTCCGCGCCGGTCAGCCCAATCCAGAGCGGCGTCAAATCCGGGCCGTTGGACCAGGCGGACAGCAGGGTTTGTGCCTGTGCGGCCGAGGTGCTTGCGCATCCCCCGAAGCGCCAGGCGACCATGCGCGGTTCGGCGTCTTGTAGGGGCGCGTCCTGTTCTCCGGCTGAAAGCGTTACCCAATCGGAAGACGGTGGGAGCCCGAGCGGCCACGATAGGCGTTCCCGCACCTGACCCTCGATATCGAGGACCTGATAGCGCAACCCCTCATCATCAAGCGCCGCCTGGACGCAGTGAAGATACTCTTCGCCTTCCGGCATGCGGTGCGCGGTGCCCGCACCCGCACTGGTGATTTGCAGCACACCGTCATGTACCTGGACGTCGAAAGCGAGGATATGGCTGCACAGATAGGCGAAGACGCCATTTTCGACGAGAATTGACCAGAACGTGGCCGCGTGTTCCGGACCGATTTCGCGCTGATAGGCGCCGGAAAAACCGTTGACCGGGAAGACCGGATGATGACCGATCACGAGTTTGTAGCGGGAGTCGGCATGTCGCCGCAATGTCTCGGCCAGCCAGCCGGTTTCGACATGGCCTTCGCCCCCCAGGCCCGACCAACTGGTATGGACGAAGACCATCAATAGATCGCCACGGCGCACGAAATAGGACAGGCCTTCCTGATCCGGTGGGCCGTTGCGCGGCAGGTGTGGCAGCATCTCGGCAAACACGCCTTCGCTCATCGTGTCGTAGGTCGTGTGGTTCGATGTCGCGTGGTAGAGCGGGATCTTCTGTCGGTTCAGCCAGGCCATTTCGACGTCGAGCCAGTGCCGCCATTGCGCGCGCAGTGCGTCGGCATCGGCGGTCAGGCCGATCACTTCGTCGCCTGGGAAGACGATGAAATCCGGGGCCGGCGAGAGCCTGTCCACGACAGCATTAACGGCGGCGAAGGTCTCCTCGTGCGGTGCGTTCGGCACGCCGGAGCAGCTGTCGCCGTAAAACACGAACTGATGGCCTGGGCCGCGCGGCGTTAATGCCGGGATGTGCTCGGGGTCTTTCATGTTGCCATCATCGTGATGGATTGGCCGCACGCAATGATTTTGTGGGCGATTTCCCCTGCGTGCCAAGGAAGGCTACGATTGGGTGCGAGACAAGAAGGAGGGAGGTCCCATGGGTATCGAGATTATTCCCACAGCGGCACCGGTCGGCGCGGAAATACGCGGCGTCGATCTTGACCAAACGCTTGCCGATGCGGATTTCGAAGCTGTTGAAAACGCCTTCAACGACCATGGCGTCATCTTCTTCCGGGAGCAGCCGTTGTCCCCGGAGGGCCTTTTGGCCTTTACCCAGCGCTTCGGCAACATTGCCTTCAATGTCTTCGGCGAGGACCATGGGTTGGCGGATCATCCGGGCGTGGTCGTGATTTCGAACGTCGAGGAGCGGGGGCGCGAAATCGGCGTCAAGGCAGCCGGTTCCCGGTGGCACAGCGATATGTGCTACACGGCGAAGCCGCCGCGCGGCACGATCCTTTGCGCGCGCGAGGTGCCGGATCAGGACGGACTGGTTCTGGGGGATACCTGCTTTGCGGCGACCCATGCCGCCTATGACGATCTGCCGGATGCGATGAAACGTCAGATCGACGGGCGCAAATCAGTGTTTGATTTCGCGGGCCGCAAGCGGGCGCAGGTGATCACGCAGGAGCAGCGGGACCGGTTCCCGGCGGTCACGCATCCGCTCGTGCGCACGCATCCGCACACCGGCCGCAAATGCCTCTACGTGATGCGCGACGACTGCACCGGGATCGTCGGTATGGAAGAAGGTGAGGCGCAGCGGCTGATCGCTGCGCTGGCCGACCACATCATCCGGCCCGAATATGTCTACCGGCACCGATGGCAGGCGGGCGACGTGCTGATGTGGGACAATTGTACGGTGCAGCACATGGCGATCCAGGATTACGAGCTGCCGCAGCGCCGCCTGATGCACCGCACGACCTTTGCTGCTGATACGCCGCCGGCTTAGTTGCTAGCGGTTCCAATCCGAAGCGTAGCCGGCGTCCAGCGTTCGCTATGGCGCTGCCATTTGTCCGCTTTCGTCTCGCCATCCAGGTGCACGGCATTCGGCTGTGGAAAGCGGGTTCTGTCGTCGAGTACATTGACCATCACGTTGGCGTAGGCCTCGCCGTCTTCCTCGGTATAGGCTGACACGTATACGCCGCATTTCCGGCAGAACAGGAAATCGAGCACCGCCAGCCCGAAGCGGTAGCGCTCCAGCAAGTTTTGGTCATGTGCGGTTATTTCGATCGATCCGGCGGAGTCTGAAATCGCCCGCGCATCGTGCTTACGGCAGAACGAGCATTGGCACGCGCGCACCGCTGAGTCCTCGGCCGCAACGGTCGTGTGGTAGTCGACTTCGAGATTGCCGCAATGGCAGCTGCCGTGAAAATGATGCATCGTGTCCTCATGACTGGTTCGGTTACTTAATACTGTACCAAAAGTTGGTCAATTCCAGCGCGGCGGTCCATCGAATACAATGATAAGGACGATAGGTTCTGACGAGGCGAGTTATTATGACTGGGTATCTAAAAATAGTTGTGGCGCTGTCGGTAATGCTGGTCGGTGTTTCGCGGTTCGCTTACGCTGGCGGTGCGCCCAATTTGGAAGCAGGCGAGCATATTGCGCAGACATTCTGCGCCAAATGCCATGCGGTCGAGACCGTGGGGAAAAGTCCCCTCGAACCGGCGCCGCCGTTCCGCACGTTCCACAAAAAATGGCCGCTTGAGAATCTCGAGGAAGCGCTCGCCGAGGGTATCGTCGTCGGGCACGAGGCAATGCCCGCTTTCGAACTATCGACAGAGCAAATCTCCGACCTGATTGGTTACATGCGTACCCTCGAACCGTAGCTGCGATAGGGTGTCGCATGACGCGCATCGCGTCCGCGGATCCGCTATGTTGCGCATCGTGAACACTAGGGAAATAGGCCTATGACCGAGCAGGATGCGGAAATTGCATGGCGCCCGTCCAAGGCGCTGCGCCAGGCGAGCCTTATGCAGGCGTTTTTCGACCGCACGGGTGCCCAGGACCGCAATGAATTGAACAAGCGCGCCGACGACGACCCCGCCTGGTTCTGGGGCGAGGTGCTCGACTTTCTGGATGTGCGGTTCTACGAGCCTTGCGATCAGGTTCTGGACACTTCGAAGGGCGCGCCATGGCCGGTCTGGTGCGCCGGCGGCAAGACCAATGTGGTGCTGAACTGCATCGACCGCCATCGCGACACGCCGGTCTGGGACCGGACCTGGATCGTCTGGGACGGCGAAGACGGCGCGCGCCGCGAACTGACCTATCGTGAGATGGATGCCGAGATTTGCCGTTTTGCCTCGGCGCTGCGCGAACGTGGGTACGGCAAGGGCGACATCGTCGGGCTCTACATGCCCATGGTGCCGGAAGGCTTCGCCGCGATGTTCGCGATCCTCAAGATCGGTGGCATCGTTTTGCCGCTGTTCTCCGGCTTCGGCCCGGAGCCGATCCGGGTACGGTTGAACGATGCCGGGGCCCGCGCGGTGGTGACCGTCGATGGTACGTTGCGGCGCGGTGCGCCGATTGCCATGAAGGGCGCGCTGGATGAAGCAATTGGCGACTGCCCGACAGTCCGCGACGTATTCGTCGTTCAGCGGCTCGGCGACCGGGTCGCCTGCGATCTGACCGAGGGCCGCGATTACTGGTGGCATGAATTCACGGCGGGCCAGCCGGACAAGGCGCCGACCGAGGTGATGGAAGCCGAGGATCCGGCCTTCCTCGTCTACACCTCCGGCACGACCGGCAAGCCCAAAGGCACCATCGGCACCCATTGCGGTAGCGTCGCGAAGACGGCGCTCGATATCGGCCTCAGCTTCGACTTCAAGCAGACCGACCGCATGATGTGGGTCAGCGATATGGGCTGGCTCGTTGGCCCGCTGACCGCCATGGCAACGACCTTCATGGGCGGTAGCCAGGTGTTGCTCGAGGGCACGCCGGATTATCCGGACACGACGCGGCATTGGCGGGTAATGCAGGACGAGGCGGTGACGTGGCTCGGCATCGCGCCGACGACGGTGCGCGGCATGATGCGCTTTGGCGACGAGGTCGACGGTTTTGATTTCTCCGCGCTGCGGATTATGGCATCGACCGGCGAGCCCTGGACTCTGGATGCCTGGCGCTGGCTGTTCGAGCGCGTCGGGAGCGGTCGCGCGCCGATCCTGAACTATTGCGGCGGCACCGAATGTTTCGGCGGCATCGTCGCCAGCGCCCTGCTGGAGCCGATGAAGCCGTGCTCTTTTTCTGGCCCGATGCTGGGCACCGGCGCGCGCATCGTCGATGCCGACGGCAATTCGGCCAAGCCCGGAGTGCTGGGCGAGTTGGTCATGATCACGCCGTCGATCGGCAACACGCGCAGCCTGTGGCAGGACGACGAACGCTATCTGGAAAGCTATTGGGAAATGTTCCCCGGCATGTGGCGGCAGGGCGATTGGGCGATGGTAGACGAAGACGGTTACTGGTATGTCACCGGACGCTCGGACGATACGATCAACATCTCCGGCAAACGTACCGGCCCATCGGAGATCGAGGGGGCGCTGATGTCGAGCGGCCGCATCTCGGAGGCCGCGGTCATCGGCGTGCCCGACCCCGTCAAGGGCGCGGCGCTCTGCTGCGTCTGCGTGCCGATGCCGGGCGAAATCGCGGACGATGCCCTGCGCGGTGCGGTGTCGAACGCCGTGACCGAAGCGCTCGGCCGCTCTTACCGGCCGCGCGACATCATCTTCGTGTCCGACCTGCCCAAGACCCGCAACATGAAGATCATGCGCCGTGTCGTGCGGTCGGTTATCCTCGATGAACCGGCGGGTGACCTGTCATCGCTGGTCAATCCGGAGGCGGTGGAAGAGTTACGGGCGCGGGCGGAAGACTAGGTCTCTTGCATTCATAGCCTTGGGGGCCGTTGCCGCACCCGCCGCCGCTTGATAGTTTCCGCGCCATGGTCCGTCTCACCGATCTCGATTCCGGTTCCGCGCAGCATCTTCTCGACAAGGACTGCCCGCCCTTTGAAACTCAACCCTTCGTTGCCGGGCCGCCACTGGCGGAGCGGCGGGTGGCGATCGTTACCTCGGCAGGGCTGCACCGGCGTGGCGACCGCAATTTCGATCTCAGCGATCTCAGCTATCGGGTGATCCCGGGCGATGTGGCGCTTGCCGATCTGGTGATGACACAGGCCTCGGTGAATTACGACCGCACCGGCTTTCAGCAGGATATCAACGTGGTGTTCCCGCTCGACCGGCTGCGCGAGATGGACGCCGCCGGCGAGATCGGATCGGTTGCGTCCTTCCATTACGCTTTCAATGGCGCGGGACAGCTCGCCCCGGCGTTCGAGCCAACGGCGCGGGAGGTCGGGCGGATGCTCAAGGAGGACGGGGTCAACGCGGCGATCCTGGTTCCGGTCTGACCCAACTGCACGCGCGCCGTCGGCGCGCTGGCCCATTACATCGAAGAAGAAGGCGTCGCGACGACGGGGATCAGCCTCGTCCGTGCCAACACCGAAGGGCTGCGCCCGCCGCGCTTCCTCTGGGTGCCGTTCGAACTTGGCCGGCCATTCGGCGCGCCCGACGAACCAGAATTTCAGGCGCGCGTGCTGCGCAGTGCGCTGGCGCTGTTGGAGCGCGGGGACGGTCCGCCGATCCTGGACGACTTTCCGGACGATGCGCCGGGTGACGGCCCGACCGACATGACCGGATGGAGTTGCCCGATCCCGCTGCCGCCCGCGCCGCCGAGCGACGACCCTGCCTTGCTCGCCGACGTGTTGAGCGAGATCGGCACGCTGTCACCCTGGCAAGCTTTGGCCGTGGAGCAACGCGGGCGTACCGGACTGGGCGCTGCCGGTGTACCGATCGAAACGGTTGCGCGGTTCCTGCACGATTTATTGGAGGGTAATGGTGCCGCCGACAATCCCTCCGATACGCTCACCCTTGGCCAAAGCTTCCGTGGTGCAGCGGAGGATCTCAAGACCTACTACATGGAAGCTGCCACCGCCCAACCCGGCAATGCGACAAGCCGTTCTGTCGCCGACTGGTTCTGGGGGGGCACGGCCGCCGGGCGGTTATTGCTCGCGCTGCATCCCGTGTGTGCGGCAGCGGCCGATGACGGCGTCAAGCGTGTCGCGACTGGCCAATTGATCCCACGATTGCATAAGCATCGGCTGTCCTGAAAGAGCGGGATTGTTACCTAAGCCGTTTTCTCCAGCGTGGCGCGCGTTGTTCCTGACGGCCCGCCGTCGGAGAAGGCGACGCCCTTATAGCCCTCCGCCGCGACGTCGTTGATGGCGGCTACGTATTTGGGCATACCACCATTGTAGACGAGGTACCGAATCGTGCCTTCCTCGTGGCCTTCGACGTTCGAGTTGTAGCCGGTGAACCAGGACTTCGCCTTCCGCATCAGCATGACCTCGTACATTTTTTCCACGTGGTCGGTCCAGCGCGCCGCGGCTTCCGCCGTCACTTCGGCACGGGCGTACTTGTGCGCCCAGATATGTTCCAGCAGCGCCGTGCACCAGTTCACGCCGATTTCGATGCCGCGTGGATAGTTGGTCGAAGCGGAACCGCTCTGCGGACCGTTCGGCATGAATAGGTTGGGGAAGTCGTGGATAAAGATGCCGAGGAAGGTCGAAATCTCGGTGCGCCACTTGTCCCGCAGCCGTGCGCCGCCGACACCTCTGATGTCGATCCGGTCATGGGCGCCGGTCATGGCGTCGAAGCCGGTCGCGTAGATAATCACATCGAAATCGTAATCGCGCTCCGTCGTGCGCAAGCCCGTTGCGGTGACACGGTCGAGTGGCGCTTCGCCCAGATCTACCAGATGGACATTCGGCTGGTTGTAGGCTTCGTAATAATTGGTTTCCAAGGGTACGCGCTGGACGCCGAACCCATGGTCGCGCGGGACTAGCTTTTCGGCGGTGGCGGGGTCCTTCACCCGCTGCCGGATGCGGCCGGCGATATATTCTGAGAATTCCGCGTTCGCTTCTTCGTCGGTGAAGATCTCGCGGAAGTTCTGCAGCCAGATCCCGAAGCCTGGCTCGTCATAGAGCCGGTCCCACATCGCTACGCGCTCTTCGCGGGACACTTCAAAAAAGCCGCGCCGGTCCGGTTCGTGCTCGAATCCGCCGGGGGTGCGGGCGCAGGTCGCGAAGATCTCGTCATAGCGCGTGCGGATCGCGGCCATGTTCGCGTCGGAGACCTTGTAGTTGTTGAGCGGCGCCGCCCAGTTGGGCCGGCGCTGGAAGATCGTCAGGTCGCCCACCTTGTCGGCGATTTCGCCGATCACCTGGATCGCCGTGGCGCCGGTGCCGATCACGGCGACCTTCTTGCCGGTGAGGTCGACCGGTTCGTGTGGCCAGTCGAACGTATGGAAGGACTCGCCCTTGAAATCCTCCATGCCGGCCAATCGGGGCAGGGTCGGTATCGAGAGCAAGCCGAGCGCCATGACGACGAACCGGCAGGTCAGTTCGCGCCCATCGCAGACATGCAGCCGCCAGATGTTTTCGCCTTCGTCGAAATGCGCCGCCTCGACCCGGCTGTTGAATTGCATGTGCTTGCGCAGGTCGAATTTTTCCGCGACAAAGTTCAGATACTTCAAATTCTCCGGTTGTCCGGAAAACGCTTCCTTCCAGTGCCATTCGTCGAGCACTTCCTTCGAGAAGGAGTAGCCATAGGTGTAGCTCTCCGAATCGAAGCGGGCGCCGGGATAGCGGTTGTTGTACCAGGTCCCGCCGAGGTCCGCGGCGGCCTCCAGCAACGTGGCGTTCACGCCAAGGTCGGCGAGCCGCTTGATCTGGTAGATGCCGGCAACACCGGCGCCGACGACGATGACTTCGTAATGTTCGGGAGCGTTTTTGTCTGGCATGGGTCATTCCTGCGCTAACGGGATCGCGTATGGTTGTGCTTAGTTTAGTCTCTTCTTCTGCCCTTCGGGGTCAAGGGCGGCCATTTGTCGCGATGGGCCTGGATTAGTTCAATGAGCGTGCCGTCGGGATCTCTGCAGATAGCGATGTCCGCCATGTCGCCTTTGCAGGGTTGCGGGGCGGATAGGAACGTGACTCCTTCTGCGCGCAGCTGCACATAATCTTCTTCAAGATTTTGGGATACGAGGCAGAGGCGGACGATCCCGAGGTCGCCGTTGCTGAGCGGCGTTTTCGGTGTCCGGTTTTCGAATTCCGTGAGATCGAGTTTGGGATAGCCGCGGCCCAACTGCATGATGCAGGCTCGACCCTGAGTTTCAGCCGGAAGGCCGAGTGCGCGGGCGCTCGTGTCGGGCACGGCCGTCGTGTCTGCGTCCCTCGTTAGGTCGAGATACGGGATACCGTGTCGGTAAACCTCGAAGCCGAGCTTCTCGTAGAACGCGATCGAGCGTTCCAGATTACTGACATTGATGTTGATATGACCCCAGGCGAATTGAATTGTTTGATCGTTCATCTATTTTCTTTCCGCCGTGACCATAGCCCAAAGTGCGGCGATACCGGCGCGGGCATCGCCGCGGTCGGTTCGAAAGCGAACATGCGCGTCAGGCTCAGCCTTCGGCGCCAGTTCGATCGACCAGAGCGGTTTGATGTCGTTGGGCAGGAAGGAATAGCGAACGTCGATAATTTGGTCAGGTGCCGACGGGTTCCGGGCAACGTAGCCCTGGCTAAACCATCGAAATCGCTCAATGTCCCGAAATTGCTGGCTTGCCGGGTCAAGCCAAGGAAAGTCGCGCGCCGTATCGAGTCTGGCGACCGAGGTGCCGGGAAAGATTGCTGGCGCTGGGCCAGGACGCACCGCATCCACATAATACCGATCCTCCGTCTCGTAGAGCGTTTTCCAGATCAGGATATTGCCGAAGCTGGGTTTGGCCGTTAGCCGGACGACCTGATGGCCACGCGCGCGAGCGAGTTCCTCCGCCATGCCGCGCGCCGCTTCATGTTGCACGAACCCTAAGGTCAGATAGAAGGCTACCCAGCCCAGTGCCATGCGGGCGAAGATCGGGGATCGTCGGACTCCTGCGGCGACGGCTAGTAAGGCTACCGGCAACGTAAAGGCGGGGTCGATGACGGAGATGATGCTGGCGGCATACCGCTCGTCGCTGAATGGCCAGAACAGCATGGTGCCATAGGATGTCGCGAAATCGAGTAGGCCATGGGTGCCGTAACCGAGCGTGCAGAATATCAGGGACCGGAGGAATGGCAGGCGCCAGCGGCGGCCGATCAGGAAATGCAGCAGCACCGCCGAGAGCAAGCCGCCGATTGGGATAAAGACGAGCGCATGGGTGAACTGGCGATGGTACTCAAGAAACAGCAGCGGGTCTTCGGTGGACCGGATTAACACATCCAGGTCTGGCGATAGTCCTGCAACGAAGCCGAAAATGCCGGCCAGTGCCACCGCGCCTTTACGGGCGGTGGCCTGTGGCAACGCCGCCGCCAGCATGCCCTGCGTAAATGGATCCATCGCTCGCGCGTCTGCTCTAGGCCTGTCGCGACGCCAATTGAGTCATCTTCTCTTTGTCAGGCCCGGCCGGCGCGGACCAGACGCCCAGGGAGGGCGCCCGTATGTTCGCCGTTCTCGAAGACCGCTTCGCCGGCGACGAAGGTGGCGACGTAGCCGTCGACCCCCTGAACCAGGCGCTTGCCGCCGGCCGGCAGGTCGTGCACCAGATGCGGCGCGTGGATGCGCAGTCCTTCATGGTCGATCATGTTGACATCGGCGCGCAGGCCCGGCGCAAGCCGGCCACGGTCGGTGAAGCCGAAGAAGTCCGCAGTCTCCGATGTCTGCGCCTTGACCACCGTCTCCAGCGGCAGTTTCGGCCCGCGCGTGCGGTCGCGGGCCCAATGGGTCAGCAGGTAGGTGGGCATGCTCGCGTCGACGACCGACCCGACATGCGCGCCGCCGTCGCTCAACCCCGACAGTGTGCCCGGATCGAGGAACATCTCGCGCGTCGTCTCCAGATTGCCATCCACGTAATTCGAGACCGGGCAATAGAGGAACCGGTCCAGCCCTTCGATAATGTAGTCGTAGGCGACCTCCTCGACGGTGCGGTTACTGTTCGCCGCGATGGTCACGACGCATCGCTCGTCGGCAGGTTCGTAGTCGGCGTCGGGGCCGAAGGTGTACATCCGGTCCCAGCGAGTGATCGCGCGTACCCGCGACGGCGACAACCGGTCCATCGCTGCCTCCGAATCCGCCGACTTCAGGATGCGGTCGCGCATCGCCGGGTCGCGCATCCGCGCCAGGCGTTCTTCGCCGGACAGTTCGCGCAGTTCTTGAAAGGCCTCGCGGGCGGAAAACGGTGTCAGCGTCACGCCGACGCCCAGCAAGACGCCGACCGGCCGGCAGGCCACCTGTCCCGCAACGGGTGCGCCGCTCGCCCGGGCCGCGTGAATGCCCGCCAGCAGGCGCCTCCAGCGCTCGGGGTCTCGAATGTTTTGAGTGATCAGGAACCAGACGGGCCGCCCGGTCTGCCGGGCCAGTTCGGTAATCCAGGCCATTTCGCCCTGCTCGTCGTCGAAATCGCTGTTCATGCCGAACGCGCCGTAATTGAATTTGGCGAGGCAGGCGCCGATCCCGATCAGTTCGTCGACCTCCGAATAGCGGCCCGGCACGAAGTCGCCGGTCAGGGTCTTGTGCGAATTGGTGCGCGACGTCGTGAAACCGAAGGCGCCGGCAGCCATGGCCTCCTCGGTCATGTCGTGCATCGCCTTGATGTCCTCGGCGGTCGCCGGCTCGCGGCGCAGAGCGCGCTCCCCCATGACATAAACGCGCAGCGGATGATGCGGCACCTGTGCCGCGATATCGATGGTACGGGGCAGCTGCTCGAGCGCATCCAGGAATTCCGGAAAACTCTCCCAGTCGTAGGTGACGCCCTCGGCCAGGGCCGTGCCGGGGATTTCCTCGATGGCCTCCATGAGGTCGATAAGCTCGCGGTGATGCGCCTTGCGCACGGGGGCGAAGCCGACACCGCAATTGCCGAACATAGTCGTGGTCACGCCGTGCCAGGACGACGGGGCGAGGATGGGATCCCAGGTTGCCTGGCCGTCATAGTGGGTGTGCACATCGACCCAGCCAGGCGTCACCAGCAGGCCGTTTGCATCGATCTCCCGATGGCCCGGCCCGGCTTTGCCGCCGACCGCGCTGATGCGCCCATTATCGATTGCGAGATCGCCCGTGTAAGGCTGGCCGCCATCTCCATCGACGATGGTTCCGCTGCGTATCACTGTCTCATGCATCGCACGCTCCCTCGCTCCGACCAGTCACCCATGCTGGGAATGCTAGGATGCGCGGACGCCAGAGTCGAGTGAAGGACCGTAATTGTGGCCATATCTCTTGATTTCAGAGCGCTTAAAACTTAGACATCATGAGTGCGTGTTACGCGATGTACACGGTCGCATTGATGTGAAAATAGCGAAAAATGAAACGTACTGTTTCATTTCCAAAAGAATAATCATCACTATAATGCGATTCTTCGGAACTCAGAGTTAAGCCAATAGTATGAAAATCTTAGACCGCCGCGCGCTGGGCCCGACCGCTCGGGACGCAGGATGACCGCGCCGCCGGATAGTACGCATGACGTCGATCTATCGCCGTCGGTCGCCGACCGGGTCGAATATACGACCTGTTACATGTGCGCGTGCCGCTGTGGGATACGGGTGCATCTGAAGGACGGTGATATCCGTTACATCGACGGCAATCCGGACCACCCGGTGAATGGCGGCGTGCTGTGTGCGAAAGGGTCGGCGGGGATCATGCAGTATCGCTCGCCGGCGCGGTTGAAGAAGCCACTGCGGCGGGTCGGACCGCGTGGCAGCGGCGAGTTCAAGGAAATCGAGTGGGAAGAAGCGCTCGACATCGCGACGGCCTGGCTGGCGCGGGCGCGGGCGACAAATCCGCGCAAGCTGGCCTTCTTCACCGGGCGCGATCAGAGCCAGGCGCTGACCTCCTGGTGGGCGCAGCAGTTCGGCACGCCGAATTACGCGGCGCATGGCGGGTTCTGCTCGGTAAATATGGCGGCCGCGGGCTTGTACACGATGGGCAGCGCGTTCTGGGAATTCAGCGAGCCGGATTGGGAACATACGCGCTACTTCATGATGTTCGGCGTCGCCGAGGACCATGACAGCAATCCGATCAAGATCGGCCTCGGCAAGCTGAAGGGCCGCGGTGCGAAGTTCGTGTCGGTCAATCCGGTGAAGACAGGCTATTCCGCCATCGCCGACGAATGGGTTGGTGTGACGCCGGGGACCGACGGGCTGTTCGTCCTGGCGCTGGTGCATGAGCTGCTGCGCGCGGGCACGGTCGATATCGAATATCTGGCGCGCTACACCAATGCGCCCTGGCTGGTGATCGACGCGCCGGGCACCGCAGAGGACGGGTTGTTCGCGCGCAACGCGGACGGGCAGGTATTGTGCTGGGACCGCGAGAAAGATCGGGCGGTCGCCGCGACCTTGGGCGACCCGGCGCCGGCGCTGAAAGGTGTCTACACACTGCCGGACGGGCAGTCGGCGAAGCCGGTGTTTCAGATCCTGGCCGAACGCTATCTCGACGATTCCTACAGTGCGGATGCGGTGGCGGATCGCATCGGCATATCGGCGGCGGCGATCCGACGCATTGCGGCGGAGCTCGCCGAGGCGGCCTTCGCGCACGAGGTCGTCATCGACGAACCCTGGACCGACTGGACCGGCCGCCGGCACGAACAGATCATCGGCCGTCCGGTCAGCATGCATGCGATGCGCGGGATTTCGGCCCATTCGAACGGCTTTCATACCTGCCGGGCGATCCATCTGCTGCAGATCCTGCTGGGTAGCATCGACCGCCCGGGCGGCATGCGCTACAAGCCGCCCTATCCGAAATCGCTTGCTTCCCTGCCGAAACCGTCCGGCCGTGCGGAGCAGGTGACGCCGAACCAGCCGCTTGGCGGGCCGCATTTAGGCTTCCCGCGATCGCCCGAAGATCTGCTGGTCGACGAAGACGGCACACCGCAGCGGATCGACAAGGCGTTTTCCTGGGAAGCGCCCCTGGCCACGCACGGCATGATGCATATGGTCATCAGCAATGCCTGGGCCGGCGACCCGTACCCGATCGAAACGCTGTTCATGTACATGGCCAATATGGCGTGGAACTCCTCCATGAATACGGCGGAGACGATGCGCATGCTGACCGACACGAACCCTGACACCGGCGAATATAAGATCCCGCGCATCATCTATTCCGACGCCTTCTATTCGGAGATGGTCGCCTATGCCGATCTGATCCTGCCGGACACGACCTATCTGGAGCGCTGGGACTGCATCTCGCTGCTCGACCGGCCGATATCGGACGCCGATGGCTGGGCTGATGCAATCCGGCAGCCGGTCATGAAACCGGACCGAGACGTGCGGCCGTTTCAGGACGTGCTGCTCGATCTCGGCGCACGGCTGGGGCTGGCCGGCATGGTCGATGAAGAGGGACACCCGCAATATCCGGGCGGTTACCGCGATTACATGACCAACCATGAGAGGCGGCCGGGGATCGGCATGCTGTCGGGCTGGCGCGGGGCTGAGGGGACGGAGTCCGGCAAGGGCGCGCCCAATCCCGATCAGCTCGACCGTTACATTGAAAACCAGTGCTTCCATCGTGGCGAACTGCCGGTGTCTCAGCGCTATTTCCGCAATGTGAACCGGGACTATCTTGCCTTCGCCAAGGATATGGGGTTCGTCGTCGACGACGAACCGATCATCTGCCAGCTCTATAGCGAGGAGATTCAGCGCTTCCGATTGTCGGCGCGCGGGCACGGCACGGTGCAGCCGCCGGAACGCGAACGGGACCGTATCGAGACCTATTTCGACCCGCTGCCGATCTGGTATCCGCCGTTCGAGGATGACGGCGCGGACGGCTTCCCCATGCATGCGGTGACGCAGCGGCCAATGGCGATGTACCATTCCTGGGGATCGCAGAATGCCTGGCTGCGCCAAATACACGGCACCAACCGTCTCTATGTGCCGGTGGCCCAGGCGGCGGCAATCGACGTCGAAGACGATGGCTGGGTCTGGCTCAGCAGCCGCAACGGCAAGGTGAAGGCGCAGGTCCGGCTGATGGAGGGGGTCAACGCGAACACGGTGTGGTCCTGGAACGCGATCGGCAAGCGCGCGGGTGCCTGGAACCTCGCGCCCGATGCGCCGGAGGCTAAGACCGCGTTCCTGATGAACCATCTGATCGACGAGTTGCTGCCGGCACGAGACGGCGGTTACCGCTATTCCAGTTCCGATCCGATTACCGGGCAGGCGGCTTGGTACGATTTGCGGGTGCGGATGGAAAAGACCGAACCGGACGAGGTGGCGGAAACGTCGCCTCAGTTTGAAACACTCGCGACTCCACCTCAGGCCGAGGCGCGTCCTGCGGTCCTGCGTTATGGTGCGGGGTTCCGTAAATGACCAGCCTGCCCGCGCAACCGACGCCGAAACGGCTCGGCCTCGTCATCGATCTCGACATCTGCGTCGGTTGTCACGCCTGCGCGGTGAACTGTAAGGAGTGGAACACCGGCGGTTATCACGCGCCGTTGACTGATATCAAGCCCTACGACTCGGACCCGTCGGGCGTCTGGTTCAACCGCATTCATACCTTCGAGGTTGGCCTTGGCGCGGACTCGAGGGTCGTGCATTTTCCGAAATCCTGTCTGCATTGCGACGATGCACCATGCGTGACGGTCTGTCCGACTGGCGCGTCCTACAAGCGGTCCGACGACGGCATTGTACTGGTCGATGAAAACATGTGCATCGGCTGCAAGCTCTGTTCCTGGGCCTGCCCCTATGGCGCGCGCGAATATGACGGCGATGCCGGGGTGATGAAGAAATGCACGCTGTGCATCGACCGTATCTACAACGAGAATTTGGAAGAGGTCGCCCGTGTTCCGGCCTGCGTCTCTACTTGCCCCGCCTCGGCGCGGCATTTCGGCGACTTCAACGATCCCAAATCCGACGTTTCGAAACTGACCGCGGAACGCGGTGGCTTTGACCTGATGCCGGAACAGGAATGCAAGCCGACGAACAAGTATCTTCCGCCCCGCCCGCGCCGGGATCGCGCGGAAGATTCCCCGGCACCGATCGCTTTGCCGAAAGCGGAAGGCGGCTTCCTCGCCTGGGTCGACGATCTGCTGTCGCGGTAACCGATCATGCATCCCGCCTATTCCGTCATCTTTTTCACCACCGCGACCGGGGCCGGTTACGGCCTGCTGACTTTGCTTGGCATCCTTGCCGCCTTCGGCACTTTGCCGGTCGACCGTGGATTCGCGGTTACCAGTGTCGGCATCGCCTTTGTACTGATCGTCGGTGGTCTGTTGAGTTCGACGTTCCATCTCGGCCATCCCGAACGCGCCTGGCGGGCACTGACGCAATGGCGATCCTCCTGGCTCAGTCGGGAAGGGGTCTTGGCTATTCTCACCTTCGGACCGACCGGCCTGTTTGCATTGGGTTGGGTCGTCTTCGAAGATATCGGCGGGATCTACGCGGTTGCGGGCGTGTTGGGCGCAATCGCCTGCATGGCGACGGTCTATACGACGTCGATGATTTACGCGTCGCTTCGAACCGTGCGTGCCTGGAACGATCCCTGGGTAACGCCCGTCTATCTCGTACTGTCCTTGGCGACGGGCGCGTTGCTGGCTAGCGGATTGGCTTCTCTATTCGGTGTTGCGTTGCAGTTGGAAAATATCGCTTTGGTTCTGCTGGTTTTGGCAACGTTCGCCAAACTGAGCTATTGGCGCTCCATCGATCGCCGCAGCAGCGAGAGCACGGCTGAAAGCGCGACGGGGCTGGGGCATCTCGGCAAGGTTCGGCTTCTCGATCCGCCGCATACCGGAACGAACTATCTGATGTCGGAGATGGGCTACCAGATTGCCCGTAAGCACGCGATTAAGCTGCGCCGCGTCGCGTTTGCTCTCGGCATTCTAATCCCGTTTGTTCTCACGCTGGCCGCGATGTTCCTAGCCGGGTTATTGCCGGTGATTGCGGCGGTTCTCGCCGTGTTGTCAGCTGCCGTCGGGGTTTTGGTCGAACGATGGCTGTTCTTTGCCGAGGCGAAGCATGTCGTCACGCTGTATTACGGCGCGTCGGAAGCCTAAGGCCTTGTTTAGGCCGCCGCGCGCGTGGGGCGGTTCCGTCCGGCCAGCAGCCAGAACGCAATCGACATATTGACCAGGTTCCAGGCGATGCCGTTGAGGAATGCCACCTGATACGATCCTGTGAGATCGTATATCTCGCCCGACATCCAGCCGCCAATCGCCATGCCGACGATGGTCGTCATCAGGACGAGGCTGACACGGGCGCCCGCTTCGCGCGCCGGGAAGTACTCCCGCACGATCAGCGCGTAGCTCGGCACGATGCCGCCCTGCGCCAGTCCGAAGAAGGCGGAGACGATGTACAACGACGTCAGTCCGTCGAACGGGATATAGAAGAGCAGCGCCATAAACTGCAGGGTCGAGCCGAGGAGCAGGGTGCGGACACCGCCGATTCGGTCGGCGATCAGGCCCGACACCAACCGGCTGATGATCCCGAACCCGAGCATCAGCGATAGCATCTCCGCACCGCGTGCGACGCCGTATCCAAGATCGCCGCAATAGGCAACGATATGGACCTGCGGCATCGCCATGGCGATACAGCACGCCATCCCGGCTACGATGAGCAGCGCTTGCAATTTCGATGGTGAGATATGCATCGTGGCGAGTAGGTGTCGTCCGCTGGCCAGGACACTGGTTTCATCGGCGCTCCTGTGCCTGCCCAGCGACAGGGCGAGCGGGAGCATGGTCACAAGGCAGAATACGCCAATCCCGACATGCGCCATGCGCCAGCCGACCGTCTCGATGGCGTATTGCAGGATCGGCGGCCAGATCGTGCCCGCGAGATAATTACCGCTGGCAACGATGGCGACGGCGATACCGCGCCGCTTAACGAACCACAGCGTCACGTCGGCGACCAGGGGCCCGAACGTGGAGGAACTGCCAAACATGCCGATCAATACGGCCTGCGCGAGAATGAACTGCCACATCGATTCGGCGCTTGCTGCCGCGATATAGCCAAGGCCGAGCGACAGTGTACCGAGCAGGATGGGCGCTCGAACCCCGAAGCGGTCGGTAAACCGGCCCATTAGCACGCCGCCAATTGCGAACCCGATCATCGTGGCGGTATAGGGAATCGACGCGCCGCCCCGGTCGACCCCAAACTCGGTCTCGATCGCCGGTAAGGCGACCACGACGGACCACAGACCGATGCCACCGATCGTGCTCAGGCCGAGCGCGGTCGCCAGCCGTCGCCAGGCGTAGCGGCTATCCGGCTGTTCGCCGGACGGCTCGATTTCGGCGGTCGCCATGGGTGATTACCTTTTCGCGAAGGACCCTCTGCAGTCACGACAGAATAGCGATTCCAGGAGTTTGGTTACATCCCAAAAGCAGCTGAACGGCTGCCATGCGCAAAACACATAGGTCGTTTCCGGCGCCGGATTTGCGCGGTATGGAGCAGACTGATTAAATGTCCGGACCTTTGGCGCCATGACGCATGGTTGGGCAGCGAGCAGGGAGCGGTGGGCATTATGGTCGATTTGCTGATCAAGAATGTGGAGATCTTTGACGGTACAGGTGCGGACCCGGTAACGGGCAACCTGTCGATTGCGGACGGTAAGGTAGTCGATATCGGTAAGGAGGTGCTGGCTGCGCAGAATACGATCGATGCGGATGGCCTGGCGCTGATGCCCGGATTTGTCGATCTGCACACCCACTACGATGCGCAGGTGACATGGGACCGGACCTGTTCGCCCTCCCCGTCGCTCGGCGTCACGACTTGCGTGATGGGCAATTGCGGTTTCGGCATTGTGCCGAGCCCGCCGGACGTCCGCGACTACATCATGAATAACCTGTCCGTCGTGGAGGGCATGGACCTGGACGCGTTGCGCGCTGGTATCGACTGGCAGTTCGAAACCTTTCCCGAATATATGGCAGCCCTGGAACGAACCGGTCCTTATCCCAATATGGCCGTGTTCATAGGGCACTCCGCGGTGCGCACGGCTGTAATGCGGGACGAGGCCTGGGTCCGGAAGACGCCGACGGATGGCGAATTGTCGGAGATGCGACGCCTTGTCGAAGGGGCACTAAAAGACGGCGCGGTCGGCTTCGCTTCGTCTTTTTCGATTAACCATTCCGGTTATGGCGGCATACCGATGCCGTCGACCATCGCTTCGGTCGAGGAATTCGGCCATCTGGCGGAAGCCGTCGGCGAGGCAGGCAAGGGCATTGTGCAAATGTCTGCCGGCGGCCGCGGCACCGTTGAAGCGATGGAGCCGATCGTCGAGAAGATTGGCCGTCGCATGTTCCTGACCACCGGCGCCGCGATGTACAATGCGAGCGATCCGGAGTTGGGCATGAGCTGGTTCGAGGACTGCGCTGCGGCGCGCGCACGTGGCAACGAGCTTTACATCCAAATTCCCTGTCAGCCGCTCTCCTTCGACTTCACCATGGCAAACGCTTACCCGTTCCACAGTCATGCTTCCTTCACGGACATCAAAGCCGCGACCCGCGAAGAGCTGGTTGCGGTTTACAAGGACCGGAGCTTTCGCGACCGTTTTCGCGAGGATCTGAAGAACCCGGTGGTCGGCACGATCTTCAAGGGGACGTGGGACCGGGTCTTCATCGCCGCGACCGCGAAAGAAGAGAATCGGCATTTGCAGAACAGGACCATCGCCGATCTGGCGGCGGAGCAGTCGGCCGACCCGATGGACGTCATGTTCGATCTGGCGCTGTCGGAGAACTTGGAAACCGCGTTTCTCGGCAAGTTCCTCAATGTCGGCGACGAAGGGGTCGGGCAGCTTCTACGCCACGATTGCGGCGTCGTCTCACTGTCGGATGCGGGGGCGCATCTCATCTACATGTGCGATGCTGGGTACGGGCTGCATCTGCTCTCGCGCTGGGTGCGTGAGTTGGGCGTGTTCACCTTGGCCGAAGGCGTGCGCCGGCTGACCAGCCACCCTGCCGATCTGTACGGCATCAAGGGAAGGGGCCGTCTGACACCGGGGTCGCACGCGGACATGGTGCTGTTCGATCCGGCGACAATCGGTGTAAGCGATCCGCAGCGTGTCGCCGACCTGCCGGGCGGCGGGCCGCGCACGATCCGCCAGCCGAAAGGCATTCATGGAGTCTGGATCAACGGCACCCAGGTCTTCGACGGTGAAGATTATGTCGAACTCGCGCGTGGACCGGGACAGGTCTTGCGCGACTTTGCGGCCTAAATCGGGCGTTCGCCGTTAACGGTGACCCGGTGCATGCTGCGCCGTTGTCCCTGGTAGTCGTTCAACGCGTAGTGCTGCGTGCAGCGGTTGTCCCAGAACGCGACCGACTTCTTCTCCCAGCGGAACCGGCAGGTGAATTCCGGCCGCGTCGCATGTGCATATAGGAACTGCAGAAGCGGTTGGCTTTCTTCTTCGGTCATGCCGGAGAAGCGGACAGTGAAAGGGTCGTTGACGTAAAGCGATTTTCGCCCGGTGTCGACATGGGTGCGCACGACCGGATGCTCGTTCGTGATTTCCTCTTCCGTCATGGCATCCTCTTTGATGACGGTCGACCGGCCGTCATTCCGGTTTTTGGCGCTGGCCGGGTTGCTGAGTATCCGGTCGCTGTGGACCGCCGTCATATCGTCAAGCATCTCGCGCATGCCGTCGGAGAGGGTTTCGTAGGCGAGATACTGGTTGGCGAACATTGTATCGCCGCCGGCGTCCGGCACCTCATGGGCGTACAGGATCGATCCCATCGACGGCTGTTCGAGAAAGCTGACATCGGTGTGCCAGACATCGCCGATATTGAGCGTGTCCTCCGGCTCCTTCAGGATCGGCAGGATCTCCGGATGGCCGTCGAGCGGCACATATTGCGGATGAATGTTGAGCGTGCCGAAGCGGCGTCCAAAATCCTTGTGCTGCTCGGGCGTCAATTCCTGGTCGCGGAAAAAGATCACGAGGTTCTCGTGCAGCGCCTGTTGAACTTCGCTGAAGACGGCGTTGCCGATATCCTGGGACAGGTCGACACCGGCAATTTCCGCGCCAAGCGCGCCGGAGATCGGCTTTACTTCGATATGTTGATAAGTCATCGCGGGTTCCTGAGGTCTTTTCCTTAAACGGCTCCCATCACCCTAGCGTTCCAGGCGATCTAGTTCCAGTTTCGCCCCGGCGCGCTCGATGGCGTCGAAGAGTTCGATCTCAGTGGCCGCTTCGAAATGTTGCCGTGCGGCTGCGAGATCGCTGTTCACCAGCGCCAATTGGCCCAGATAAAAGTGAGCCTGAAGCAGATGTCTTCGTCGGGTCGTATCGCGCGGCTGCTGCGTTGCTTCCAGAACCGACGGTGGCGTGCGCTCGCCAAGATACGCCTCGATCAGCGGGTCCGGCCAGGCGCCTTCGGACATTTCCTGGGCGTTCGCGGTAAGCGGTTCTTTCGCGTCCAGCCCAGCACGGCGTTGCGCCAGGTAAATCCAAAGCACCGCTTGCGGATAGGGGTAGGCTTTCGAAATCGCCGCACCGAGATCGGGGATCGCGGATTCGAAATCGCCCCGGAAATAGCGGGCGATGCCCCGCAAAATCCGACTTGCGGGATCGTAATTGACTGCTGCGCTGGCGGCATCGAGATCGGCGATGGCAGCCTCGAGTTGACCCAAGAAAATTTTCGCGGTCCCGCGATTCCGATAGGCCGCACCGTAGTGGGGAGAGAGGCGAAGGGCCGTGTTGTAATCCGCAATCGCGGCCTGGTTATCGCCGGCCTTGTGACGGGCGCGGCCGCGCTCGTTATGCGCCAGTGCGGAGGCGGGGTTCTGTTCCAAGGCCGCGTCGAAGTCGGCGACCGCGCCCGTCAGATCGCCCAACTCGAGTTTGGCCCGGCCGCGATAGGTGAACAGGGTCGCGAGGCTCGGTCCATGGTGCTTCTTCGATTGGATCGCGAGGCCGCAGAAGCTGATATCGAGTTCGAACTTGCCGGTGCCGGCGAAGCAGACCTCCGCATGGTCCTTGATCTGGGCGGCCGCGAGGCTGGGGAGAGCCGTCGCAAGCAGAACCAGGAGGACGGCGCGGCGCATGTTTGACGTTAAAGATCCATACGTTGCGCGATCACGTTGCGCAGGATATCGCTCGTGCCGCCACCAATGGTGCCGAGGCGGGCATCGCGGAACAGGCGCTGCATGTCGCCCTGCACATACCCGGCAGCGCCCATGATATGCATGCCCAAATCGGCAACTTTGAAATTATTTTCGGATGCAATCACCTTCGCCATTGCCGTTTCGATGACCGCGTCCTCGCCGGCGTCGAGCATCGCCGCGGTGTTGTAGGTGTGCAGCCGGGCGGTTTCGGTCATCATCGCCATCTCCGCGAATTTATGCGCGACGGCCTGGAAGTCGGTAATACGTTTGCCGAATGCCTTCCGGTCTTCGACAAAGTTCTTGGCGACCTCGATAATTTTCAGACATTGCCCGGAAGCGGCGGCAGCGATCAGGATGCGTTCCAGGTTGAGGCCCTGCATCAGACCGCGCCAGCCGCCATTCTCCTCACCCAGCAACCGCGACGCGGGCACGCGGACGTCGTCGAAGAAAACCTCGTTCAGCAAGGTCGAGCGGCTGCCGAGCGGGTCCATCGGCCGCGCCTCGAAACCGGGATCGGTCGTGTCGACGATGACTAGGCTGATGCCCTTGCGCCCCGCATCAGGGTCGGTTTTGACGGCGACAACGAGGTAATCTGATTCATGTGCGTTGGTGATATAGACCTTCTGCCCGTTGAGAACGTAATCGTCGCCGTCCCGGGTTGCGCGCAGGCGGATGCCGGCGACATCGGAGCCGCTCTGCGGCTCCGTCATGGCCACGGCCATGCGGATATCGCCCTTCATGATCTTGGGCAGGAATTCCTCTTTTAGCGTGTCGCTGCCGAGGTTCTGAATGTAAAGACCGCCGTAAACGACCGTGGTCATGTAGGCGGTACGGATCCCGGGGAAATGATAGCCGAGCGCTTCAATGAAAACTGCGAAATCCTTGTACCCCGCGCCCATGCCGCCATAATCTTCGTCGAACGGCAGCGTGAGCCAACCTGCATCGGCGAGAGCGCGGAACGCCTCATAGGGGTATTCCGAATTTTCCTCGAGTTCAGCAATTTTTTCCGGCCGCAGCACGCGCGCGAGAAGACCTAAGACGTTGTCGCGCATGAGAATTTGTTCTTCGGTAAACCCGAATGTTTTGTACGGCATTGCTTGCTTTCTGCTATTCGAGGTCGACGACGATATTGCCGAAGGGGTCGAGGCCCGCAATGGCCCCCGGCGGGACTAAGCACGTCGCGTCATATTCTTCAACGATGCACGGGCCGGTTTTTGCGGAAGCAAGATCTGAGCGCCGCAGCACAGGCGTTTCGATCCAGCCGGTATCCGGCCCGAAATAGGCCTGACGGGACGGCAGCGCGTCTATCGCCTCTTCGCTGTCGCCGATAAGGCGGTCCGGCACCCGGGGCCTGTCGGATATGCCTTGTCCGACAAGCATGACATTGACCAACTCGACAGGTTCTTCTGGGCCGGCACGATGTCCGTAGGTACGCTCGTGCTCTTGCCCAAAGGCCTCTTCAAGCGCTGCGACCGCCGCGGCGTCGATCACGCCGTCCGGCGCGGGGGTGTTCAGTTCGAAAATCTGTCCCTTGTAATGCATATTGGCGGCGCGCTGAAAGCGCATCTGCGCCTCGGTAAATCCGTCGGATTCGAGCTGGTTCCGGGCGGCCTCTTCGAGTTCCTGCCATACGGTGGTCAGGTCGGCGGGGTCGCTGTCCCGCAGGACGCGCCGGACCGTGCGGGAGTAATGATGTTCCACATCCGCGTAGAGCAAACCGAATGACGAAAACAGGCCGGGTGAAGGCGGCACGACGATGCGCGTCATGCGCAGCGCCTTCGCCATGCCGGCGGCGAACAAAGGGCCGTTCCCGCCAAAGGCCAGCATCGCATATTTGCGGGGGTCGCGGCCACGCTCGCTGGACACCGCTTTGAGGGCGCGGATCATGTTCGAGGCGGCGATCTGGTGCGCGCCATACGCTGCGTGCGCGACATCGAGGCCGATTGGTTTGGCCACCGTTTCTTCCAGAACGCTGCGGCTCTTGTCCGGGTTGAGCTTGACCGCGCCGCCGACCAGATGGCCCGGATTGATGTAGCCGAGCACGACATTGGCGTCGGTCACCGTTGGTTCCGTACCGCCGAGGTCGTAGCAGACCGGACCCGGATGGGCGCCGGCGCTTTGCGGACCGACCTGCATCGAGCCGCCAGCATCGATCTTGATGATCGAACCGCCACCGGCGCCGACCTCCGCGAGATCGATGGCCGGTACCTTCAAGGTATAGCCGCCGCCGGTCATCAGCCGCGAGCCGATCATGATGCCCCCGCCGACCTGATACTCGAGCGAGCGGGTAACTTCGGTGCTTTCGATAAGCGACGCCTTTGCCGTCGTGCCACCCATGTCGAAGGTGATGATGTCCGGCATGTCGAGTTTGCGCGACAGGGCCTGCGCGCCGATGACGCCGCCCGCTGGCCCCGACTCGATGATGTTGGCAGGAAGGCGGGTTGCCGCTTCGGAGGTCATCAATCCGCCGTTCGATTGCATCAACAGCAAGGGAGCGGGAATGCCGCCCTCGTCGAGCTCGCTACGCAATGACTCCAAATAGCCCTTCACGATCGGCATGACATAGGTGTTGATGACCGTCGTCGAGGTGCGCTCGTACTCCTTCATTTCCGGTAGCACGTCGAAGCTGATGCAGAAGGGCAGGTCCGGTGCCTTGGCTCGGATGATGTCGGCAATCGCCTGTTCGTGCACTGGGTTGGCATAGGAATTGATCAGGCACACTGCAATCGCGTCGACCTTTTCGTCGAGCAGCATCTGGACTTTTGCTTCGGAGTTAGCGAGGTCGAGCGGCGTGTCGATATTGCCGTCGGTGTCGATCCGCTCCTTCACAGCGCGGCGCAGATAGCGTTCGACCAGGGGCGGCGGCTTTTCCCAATGCAGGTCGTAGAGGCGCGGCATGCGCAAGGTGCGGATCTCCAGCACATCCCGGAATCCTTCGGTCGTGATGAGACCAGTGCGCGCGCCCTTCATCTCCAGGATCGCGTTCGACCCGACGGTGGTGCCATGCAGCAGTTCCGCAATGTCCTTGCCGCTTAAGTTCTGCTCTTCGAAGACCTGTGCCAGGCCGTCGACGATGGCTTGCGCATAATCATCGACCGTCGAAGAAACCTTCTTTGTGCGGACCTGGCCGTCTTCGCTGAGGAACACGATATCGGTGAAGGTACCGCCGATATCGACGCCGACTCTAAATTGGCTCATGACGGCTCAGTCCCACACAACGGTTTGCAGTTCGGTGTCTTCGTGCTGTGCCCGCAAGGCTTCGGTCGCGGCCGTGTCGACGGCCCAGGCATCCACATCGACGACAACGCCGTATTCTTCGCGCGCAGCATCGGCGCTGACCAGTTCATTGCGCACATCCTGCAGTACGGCCTCCGGGTCGCGCTTGAACGGATCGCCCCATCCGCCGCCGCCGGCGAGTTCGTGACGGAACACGTCGCCGCGCGTGATGTTCATCGTCGGCTTCGTTGTCAGGATCTGGTTGTTGCCGTCGGGGTTCAGGTAGTTCATCGACGGCTTGCCCGGCCGGCCACCGTAGAGCCCGTACGGCTTGATCGCCCGGCGGTCGGACCGTACCTGCAGGATCGCTTCTTTCTCCAGGAACCGGTAGTCGCGCTTGTAGGGCGCGCCGCCGCGGTACTCTCCGGCCCCGGCCCTGTCGGTCAGGAATTCGTAACTCAGGATCTGCATGGGCTGTTCGGCCTCGATCACTTCGATCGATTGCGACGCCATGTTCGCGAAGATGTTGGAGTTGCCTTGCAAGCCATCGGCCCAGGGCCGCCCGCCCCAGGTGCCGCAAGTGAAATCGACGAAGATGTAGGGTTTGCGGTTCTTGTCATAGCCGCCTATGGACACGCCCGTGTTGCCGCCGTCCGACGCTGCGCCGACCTTGTCCGGAACCATCATCGCTAGCGCACCGAACGCGCAATCGACCATGCGGAACCCCGTCAGGCCGCGCGCCGCACAGGCCGCCGGCAATACGGCGTTGGCGATGGTGCCCGAAGGCGCTTTGACCTGGATGGCGCGAAAGACGCCTTCATTGTTGGGAATGCCGTCCGGCAGGATCGAGCGGACCGCGGTGTAGGATGCTGCCTTGGTGTAGGAGAGCGTGTTGTTGATGGCGCCCTTGACCTGCTCCGCGCTGCCGGTCCAGTCGAACGTCATCTCGTCGCCCTTTTTCGTGACGGTGACGAACAGGCGGATCGGTTTGTCGATGTCGATGCCGTCATCGTCGATCCAGTCCTCGAAGCTGTGTTCGCCGTCGGGCAGGTCGGCGACCGCCGCGCGGGTCAGGCGTTCGGCGTAATCGATGACTTCCGCCATATAGATATCGACAGTTTCCTCGCCATACTCATCGACCAGTTCGAGGAACTGAGTCTCCGCGATATGGCATGCGGCAAGTTGCGCGCGCAGATCGCCGAATACTTGTACGGGGATGCGCACGTTCTTTTCGATGATCGACCAGATCGTGTCGTTGCGCTTGCCTGCCTCGTACAGCTTGAGCGGCGGAATGCGCAGCCCTTCCTGATAGATCTCTGTCGAGTCGCTGGCATTGGAGCCCGGCACACGTCCGCCGACATCGGCGTGATGGCAGATCGTTGCCGCGAAGGCGAGCCGACGGTTTTCCTTAAAGATCGGCTTGAAGATGAAAATATCCGGCAAGTGCATGCCGCCATCGAACGGGTCGTTCATGATGTACATGTCGCCGGGCTGCATCTCGTCACCGAAGCGTTCCACGACGACGTCCAGCGCATCCGGGATCGAGCCGAGATGGCCGGGCAGGGTCAGGCCCTGCGCCACAAGCTTGCCGTTGGCGTCCGCGAAGGCGGTCGAGAAATCCATATTGTCGCGCAGCACACCGGAATAGGTCGTGCGGCAGATCGTCAGCGCCATCTCGTCGGCGATCGAGAAGATCGTATTCTTGAACAGTTCGAAGGCGATAGGGTCCTTGATCTCTGCCATACTAGGCCTCAATCGTTGAGAAAGTGCAGGGGTAGGCCGGGTCTCGGCCAGTTCATGGCGATTAGCTTACCGGTAAAGCTTTGTGTCAGATACGCCGTTTTCAGATCCGGGCCGCCGAAGCAAATATTCGTGCAGAACATGTCCGGAGTCGGGATGTGCTCGATATTCCGCCCGTCGGGCGAGATGACGGTGACGCCGCCGCGGATCAAGGTGCCGACGCAGATATTGCCGGCGCTATCCAAAGCCATAGAATCGAAGCGCTGATAGCCGGGCAGGCCGGCGATCAGCTTGCCGCCATTGACCGAGGGGAAGGGCTCTGTCTTCAACGCGCCCGGCGCGGTCACCTCGTACGACCACAGGCGACTGGTTTCGGTCTCGGCGACATAGACGGTCTTGCCGTCAGGCGACAGGCCAACGCCGTTGGGCGTGATGATCGGGAAGGCGACTTCCGTAATGCTGCTGCCATCCGGCTGCGCGTAATACAAGGCGCCCCGGTCCATGTCGCGCTCGCGTACCTTGCCGAGATCGGTGAAATAGAATCCGCCTTCGGTGTCGAAGACGATGTCGTTCGGGCCTTTGAGAGGGATATCGCCGCAATGGGTGTAGAGCACCTCGACGGTGCCGGTTTCCATGTCAACTCGCTCGATCCGGCCGCCGCTGTAATCGTCGGCCTGGCCGACAGGGCGCAACCGCTCCGGCGTGTCTTCCCAGTTGAACCCACCGTTGTTGCAGATGTAGCAGGCGCCATCGGGTCCGATGGCCGCCCCGTTTGGCCCACCACCGGTCTCGGCGATGGTTTCCTTCGATCCGTCCGGCTGTATGCGGGTCAGGCGCGCTGCCTCGATCTCGACCAGGACAACCGAGCCGTCCGGCATGGCGATCGGTCCCTCGGGGAAACGCAACCCGTCCGTAATCTGGCGAAGTTCGGTCATGAAAGATGCTCCCTACTCTTTTATAGATCGTCGCGAGGGTTGAGATCGCGCCGGTATCGGAAGATTATGCCTGCAAATGCCGCAAACGAAAGAGGCCGAGATGCCAGAGACGGTAGTGCGCACAAAATTCCCGCAGCCTGTGGACCAGGCGAAGGTCGCGGAATCTTGGAAAGCGCGGGGCTACGATTGCCATTTGTTCACCGATCCACCGGGTCAGGAATGGAACGGTTTCGTGCATGCCACGAATGAGCTGGTGACGGTCCTGGAAGGCGAACTGGAGCTCACGATAGGGGCCGAACGCTGTACGGCCGGTCCCGGCGACGAGGTGTTCATTCCCCGCGACGTCGTGCATTCGGTGAAGAACATCCATACCGGCACGACGCGCTGGGTGTTCGGCTACGATTGAGTTGCGGCTTGGAATCCGTACAGCCGAGCCGGATTGTCTGCGAGGATCGCGCTGAACGTCTCCGCGTCCGGGCAGGCGTCGGCCAGTACCGCGATGCAGTGATTCTCGTCGACCTCACCATAGGGAACCTCGACCGGCGGGTCGCCGTCGTTATGAGGAGGCCGCTCGCCAGTGTGCGGCCAGTCGGTGCCCCAGACCATCCGGTCCGGTGCCGCCTCGATCAGGGCTTTCATCACGGGTAGTGCGTCGTCGAATTTGCCGTCGCGCGTGACCCGGTCCGCGCCGGATACCTTCACCCAGATATTATCACTTTCCAACGCCTTCAGGAACGCGGCGAAGCCTTCGTGCCCGTCGATGCGATCCGGCCTAAATAGGCCCAAATGATCGATCACGACGGGAACGGGGACATCCACGAGACGCGGCAATAACGCATCGCGCATATGGCCGGATAGCAACAGCTGCAAATGCCAGCCATGCGGCTCGAAGCGTGTCGCCAGCGACATGATTCGTCCCCAGATCGCTTCCAGTTGGTCCATGTCCCGGACGGAGCCGACCCGCATGCCGCATACGCCGGCAGCACTCAGTTCTTCGATCTCCTGGTCCGTGATGAAGGGATCGAGCGCCGCGATGCCCCGCGCCTTGTCGCCTTCCGCCGCCAGCACATCCAGCATCGGTTGATTGTTCGTGTAGTAGCCGCCGGGCTGCACGAGCACCATGCGCTCCAGCCCGACCCGTGCGCGCATGGCCGCATGATCTTCCGGCAGCGCGTCCGGCATCAAATGTACGGTACCTTTCTTCGGCGGATAGCCGTCACCGGGGCCGAAAATATGATAGTGGCAGTCGCACGCTCCTTTAGGCACAGGAAAGCGTGGGGAGTATGCGGATTGCGGCATCGGTGTCTCCAAGGTCTGCTGTCCGCCGAGCGCCGTGATGGCGCTTTCGGTTGGAGATACAATAACGGCCGATGCGATGCGCCGCTAATCCTTAGAGCGAGTTTAAAACGCGGTCGGGTGTTTACTGAGCGATCCAGAAGCGCCTAGTGCGATGATTCACGAGAAATTCAATCCTTTGAATTTCACGATCAAGACACTAGTAAGGCAGCATGACAGTCAAGGTGAGCGCCCAGACGGCCAAACCGCTGCCGATTAAGGTCATGAAAGAGCTGGTTGATAAATTCGTCATGATATCTCTCCCTACATCTGTCCTCATCTGAGGTTGAGAATGCCAGGGAATCGGCTGCTATTCAGTGATCGGCGTCACTTTAGGCTAAATTTTCCTTAATTTTGTCACGAACTCAGGCTTACTGCTGTTTTGAAAGCGCCAGATCCGACTCAAAGCCATGGAACCTCACTAGGATCAAGCGTCGCAATGGTTCTAATCCGATTCCATACGATGCGAAGCATCGCTTGGCGCAACCTCCGTGCATTGGTTAGTCTTGTCCTCAGATGAATTTGAGGAGGACGCAGCAATGACGACGCGAAATGTCGACGGGATCTATGCCGTGCATTGGCCGCGCGGCGGGAAGACGGTGGATATCGCACCGCTCGCCAAACGGCCCGACACGCTGGAAGGAAAGACGATCTGTCATTTGTGGGATTATATGTTCCGCGGTGACGAGATTTTTGGCTGGCTGGAAGAAGCGCTGGCGGAACGCTTTCCGGGCGTCAATTTCGTCAGCTACGAAGAATTCGGGTCGACCCATGGCGAGGACGAGACCCATATCATCGAGACCCTGCCGACCCGCCTAAAGGAGCTGAAGGTCGATGCCGTCATCTCCGGGATGGGTTGTTGAGGCAGCTGTACGCCCGCCGTGTTGCGGGCTGCAGCGGTTGCCGAAAAAGCAGGCGTACCGAGCACGTCTCTCGTTTGTGAAGGGTTTGTCGGGCAGGCCGGGACGACATCCGTCGGGCTCGGCTTGCCGAATTTGGCGGTCTCGAAAGTGCCAGGGCATGTCGATACGCAATCGGTTGAGGAACTGAAACGTAACGTTCTCGAAGTAACGCTGGAATCGGTTATCGAAAATCTGACGACCGACCCGGATATGGCCGTCGCGATCCGCGAGCCGGAAGCAACGGACATCGTCTTCGAGGGTACGTTCGAGGAGGTCAACCGGCTCTATTACGAGAATGGTTGGAGCGACGGACTGCCGATCATTCCACCGACCGAAGCGAAGATTCAGGCCTTCCTCGATTTCACCGAAAAGGATCCGCATACGGCTATCGGTTCGATTCTGCCGGACAATCGCAGCGCTACCCCGTGGAACGTGGCGATCAATGGTGTGATGGCGGGCTGCCGGCCGGAATACATGCCGGTGCTGTTGGGGCTGGTGGAAGCCATGGCTGACCCCGAATACGGCGTCGAGCACAGCGGCAACACGCCCGGCGCGGAAACCCTGATCACGATCAACGGGCCGATCATCAGGGAGCTCGGTTTCAACTGCGAACAGGGCGCGCTGCGCGACGGGTTCCAGGCGAATTCGAGCATCGGCCGCTTCTGGCGGCTCTATCTGCGTAACGTCGCGGGTTTCCTGCTGCACCAGAACGACAAAGGCACGTACGGCAACACCTGGCGTGTCGTGCTGGCAGAGAATGAGGACGCGGTCGCAAAAATCGGCTGGGAGCCCTTGAGCGCCGATATGGGCTTCGCCGCTGGCGACAACACGGTGACCATCGCGCGCTATACCGGCGGCGATGTCATCCTATCGGTGTTTGGAGACTCGGCGGAGAAGATGCTGCCCTATCTCGCCGACGGCGTTGTGAAACAGAATGGCTGGCAGCTATGTTTCACGCTCGGCATCGCGACGGGGACCTTGAAGCCGTTGCTGCTGCTAAGTCCGATTTTGGCGGAGACGATTGCCAAATCGGGTCTGTCGAAGGCCGACGTGCGCCAGTATCTGTACGAGCACGCCCGCTGGCCGGCCTGGAAGTTCGAGCAGTATATCGGCGAGTTCATCAATCTGGTGCCGGGCCGTAGGACGCTGCAGGATCTGGTCAATCTCGGCAAGGCGCCGCCGCAATTCGCCGAGTCGGACGATCCGAACCGGATGGTGCCGATTGTCTGCTCACCGGACGATTTCATGATCGTCGTCACCGGAGACCCGATGCGCACGAATGCCTACACCTTCTCGCACAACGGGATGCTCGGTTATCCGGTGGCGAAAAAGATCGCGCTTCCTTCGGACTGGGACGTTAGGCTTCGTGCGGCGAAGGCGTACTAGGACTGCCTGTGTCTGAGGCCCAATGGGTCCTTCTGCCGAGCGGCCAGCGGGCATCGGGCGAGTGGATTGACGACACGTTGCGGGAACGCGTGGTGGAGTCGGGCCTTCTGGCGCGCACGCCTTTGGCCGCGCAGTTCCCGAGGCAGCGGGTTGAAGTTATCCGCGATGCTGATGATGCCGAAGTCAGCGAGCTGTTCCACGCACGCGGCTGGACGGACGGGTTGCCGATCGTCCCGCCGACGATGGGCCGGGTCGAGGACATGCTGCGCTATGCGTCGCAACCGGCCAATGCCGTGCTGGGCGAACTCGACCCGCTGAAGGGGCTGGCGACGGTGGAAAAAGTGGCGGCCAACGCCGTCATGGCGGGTTGTGCGCCTGCTTACTTTCCCGTGGTGCTCGCCGCGGTCGAAGCGATCCTGGAGCCTGATTTCAACCTGCGGGGCGTGCAGACGACGGACGAGAATGTGGCGCCCTTGCTCATCGTCAGTGGCCCCATCGTCGAACAGCTTAATCTGAACGCAAGCTACGGTGTTCTTGGACCTGGCTGGAAGGCGAACGCGACGATTGGCCGGGCGCTGCGCCTGGTCATGAACAATATCGGTGGCGGGTGGCCGGGCGCGGTATCCTTCGCCGGTGTCGGTCAGCCGGGACGCTATACGATGTGCGTGGCGGAGAATGCGGCTGAGAACCCATGGGACCCGCTGCATGTGGAGTATGGCCTCGAGTCTGACACGAGCGCGGTAACCGTCACTCGCGCCGAGACGGCGGTGAATGTAACGGGCGGCTTAGCGGAAATCGCCGACGTGATGGGCTCCGCGGCGTCGCTCTTTGCCATCTATCATAATGGGATCGTCGCCGTTCTGCTGGCGCCCGCCGTGGCCAAACAGCTGGCGGCCGATGGCTGGTCGAAAGACGATGTGAAGAAGCATCTCCATGAAACCGGACGGCTGGATGCCGGGATGTGGCGGAAATCGTGGCTGCATAAGGATCTGGCGGAAGCCAGCCAATGGCCGGACTGGGTTCATGAGGCGGCTGCGACGGGATCAATCCCGGCCGTGCGCGACCCGTCGGACATAACCCTGTTCGTGGCCGGCGGCACAATTCCCATAGCGCAGCATGTCTACTTCCCCTCCTGGGGTTTCCCCCCATGCCGGATCGTCAAACCGGTTACCTTGCCCGCCGATTGGGATAGTTTGCGCGAACGCGAAACAGGAATGTCAGAAACATGAGCACGAAATTCGATCTTATAGTCATCGGCGCCGGTATCGCTGGCCTGACCGCGGCCCGCTGTGCCGCCGAGCGAGGCAAGAGCGTGGGCCTCTTCGAAGGCGAATTGATGGGTGGACTCATCATCAATGTCGGCAAGCTGGACGGCTATCCGACCGTGGAAGACGTTTCCGGTGTCGAGCTCGCGATGGCGCTGGCCGAGCAATGCATGACCCTGGGCGTTCAGGTTATCGAAGAAGGCATGGCCAGTATGACGGTCGAGGGCGACGACAAAATCGTTAAGACGGCGGCAAACGAATACCGCGCACCCCGTGCCATCATTGCGTCTGGCGCTACGCTGAAACAGCTCGGCGTCCCCGGCGAAGCGGAACTTTACGGTCGCGGCGTCTCGCAATGCGCCTTCTGCGACGGGGCGATGTTCTCAGGACAGGAAGTGGTCGTTGTTGGCGGTGGCGATGCCGCCCTGCAGGAAGCGCTCCATCTCGCCGAGCATTGCAGCAAAGTCACGATGGTCGTCCGTGGCAATAAGTTTCGCGCCCGGCAGAGCTATGTCAGCCGCGCGGCGGATGATCCCAAGTTCGCATTCCGCTGGAACACGGTCGTCGACGCCATCGAAGGCGCCGATGGTGTCGAGTCAGTGCAATTGCGCAACACGCAGAACGATGCAACGGAGAGTTTGCCCTGTGCCGGTATCTTCATCTTCGTTGGCGCTTCGCCAAGCGCCGACTTCTTACCGGAGTCCGTTACGCGCGACGATATGGGCGCAATCGTAACCGACGCCTCTTTGGAGACCGCCGTCTCGGGACTCTACGCCGTGGGCGCGGTTCGCGCCGGCTATGCCGGCCAGATCTCTAACGCCGTCGGCGAAGGAACTGCCGCTGCGATTGCGGCTTGCGAATAGAAGTCTCCGATCACATCACACTACGGATCACGTTCGCGATGCGCTCGATCGAGGGAATGACCTCGACCTCCAGCCCGTCATTATAGGGCATAGGCACGTCGCGGGCGCCGACTCGTTGGATCGGGGCGTCGAGATAGTCGAAGGCTTTTTCCACGACCATGGCAGAGACCTCGGCGCCGAAGCCGCCATTCGTCCAGGCTTCGTGCACGATGACCAGACGGTTCGTCTTGCGCACCGATTCCAGGATCGTCTCTTCATCTAGGGGCCGCAAGGTCCTGGGATCGACCACCTCGACACTGATGCCTTCCCGCGCCAATTGCGTTGCCGCGGTTAGCGCGCGCGGTACCATGGCCATGGTTGCCAGTACCGTGACATCGGTGCCTTCGCGTTTGACGTCGGCTTTGCCGATGGGGATCGCGTAGAGCTCTTCCGGCACTGGGCCGCCGGCGCCGACATAGGCGAGCTTGGTTTCCAGAAAGATCACCGGGTTGTTGTCGCGGATTGCGGCGACCAGCAGTCCCTTTGCATCGTAGGGCGTCGAGGGTGCGACGACGACCAGCCCCGGCACATGGGTGAACCAGGCTTCCAGGCTCTGGCTGTGCTGTGCCGCCATGCGGATGCCGCCGCCCTGGGGGCCGCGGACGACGAGCGGTACATTGGGCTCGCCGCCCAGCATATAGCGGAACTTGGCAGCCTGATTGACCAGCATATCCATTGTCAGCGCGACGAAATCGAAGATTTGTAACTCAACGACCGGCCGCATGCCGGCGATGGCCGCGCCGACGCCGGCACCGACGAAGGTTGCTTCGGAAATCGGCGTATCCCGCACCCGCTCTTCACCGAACTTGTCCATCAACCCCTTGGTGACGGTAAAGATACCGCCGGTTTCGCCGACATCCTCGCCCATGACGAAGACGCTGTCGTCGCGCGCCATCTCCTGCGCCAGCGCTTCGTTCAGCGCCTCGGGGAAACTCAACTCGCGGTTTGATGCGGGTCCCGGTTCGGTGTAGGTCGCATGCGGTGCATAGACCGCGGCTTCCATCATCGCCACGTTCGGTTCCGGGCTGTTCTTGCCGTATTCGACGGCGGATTCCAGCTCGGTATCAACCGCCTTGCCGATTTCAGTGATCCGCTTCTTTGTTGCTGTCTTCGAGGCAACCAGCGCCTTTTCGATCAGCTTCATCGGATCGCGTTCCATCCAGGCTTCGAGTTCCTTCTCCGGCCTTGGGTCGTTCAGGTTCGCGCGCAACGAATGCTGCCCCCAGCGATAGGTGAGGGCTTCGATCAAGGTCGGTCCTTCGCCGGCCCGCGCCCGCGCAACGGCTTCTTCGACAACGTTGTAGACTTCCATGGCATCGTTGCCATCGATGGTTACACCGGGCACCTGATACCCGATGGCGCGGTCGGAAATCTGCGCCGCCGACGTGGTCCGTTTATAGGACGTGCTGAGGGCGTACTGATTATTCTCGCAAATGAACAGGACCGGCAGTTTCCAGACCGAGGCGAGGTTCATCGACTCGTGGAAGATGCCCTGATTCGATCCGCCGTCGCCGAAGAAGGCGACCACGACCTGATCCGAGCCGCGCAGCTTGGCCGCCAGGGCAGTGCCGCAGCTGAGCGGCATCGCCGCGCCGACGATCCCGTTCGCGCCCAGGATGTTCAAATTCATGTCGGCGATGTGCATCGATCCGCCGAGGCCATGGCAGTAACCGGTGTCGCGGCCCATCAGTTCCGCCATCATGCGGTCGAGCTTGGCACCTTTGGCGATGCAGTGCCCATGGCCGCGATGATTGCTCGCCATGTAATCGTCGTCCCGCAGAATGGCGCCGACGGCGGAGGCGATGGCTTCCTCGCCGACATAGCTGTGCGCAGTGCCTTTCACTAGACCTTCCTGAAACAACTCCGCGGTGCGCTCCTCGAAGGAGCGGATGCGCCGCATCGTGGTGTAGATTTCTTCGAGTTTTTCAGGCGGAAGGGTGAGGTTCGAAAGATCGCTTTTTGCTGCGTGCGCCGTCGCCATGCCAAGCTCCCTGAGACCGTTTGCCGTTCTTTGTGGTGGAGTTTAGCAACATACGGCGCGAAAGGTCACGGTCGCCGCTTGCCCCGCCGTTCGCTAGGCGGAAAAGCGGGGATCGGCGGTATCCCGCCCCGGATCCTAGATCGTCTCTTTGCCCGCTGCGGCATGCCGTTAATCGCCGCAAGCACAATTGTGGCGCCATAAGGCAGCGCCAGCACCGCCAATACCAAGAGCCATAGCCAGGCATCGATGTGCCACAACTCATTGGTCATGATGAAACCCAGCGCCACGGCCCCGAGGCTGCATAGAATCAAGGCCTCTTCCGATGCCATGGCTAGACCTCGAAGCAATCCTGGTCCCTGCCGGTACTTCGGCGTGCGGTTGAATGGCCGCCCAGACGTTAGGAGACCCCACATCACGGCTTTTGCGACGGTATGGCTGAGCGCCAGCCCTGCGAGCGCGGCCTTTGCCCGATCACGTGCCGCACATGGTGCGATATGGCCGTATAGTTTGAAGAGTCGCCACTGACGGAGCGGCACCGCAGCTAGTGCCGGTATCAGAAACGCAGCGGGCGGCAATTCAGTCGTCTCCGGAGACAATGCCAAGGCCGCCGTCCAGACGATGGCGCCGACCGTGAAACAGAGACCCGCGGCGTCGGCGATCCAGGGCAACCAGCCGGCGAGATATTGAAACCGTTGCCCGCGGCTCAGTTGTGTGTCCTTGCCGGCCAGGAGCCAGCGCCAGCGCCGTTTAAGTATCTGCATGGCGCCGTAGGCCCAGCGAAATCGCTGTGACTTGTAAGCGCCCAGACTGTCCGGCGTAACGCCCTTGCCGAAAGATTGCGCGACATAGGCGGACTTCCAGCCGCCATGCACCAGCCGGAGGCCGAGTTCCGCATCCTCCGTGATGCACCAGTCGGACCACCCACCTACGGCGCTCAATGCCTTGCGGCGAACCAAGGTCATGGTGCCGTGCTGGATGATCGCATCGGACTCGTTGCGCCGGACCATGCCGATCCGGAAGAAACCGGCATACTCCCAGAAGCAGTAGGCCTTGAACGCGTTCTCTTCACCATCCCGATAGTCCTGCGGGGCCTGCACGAAACCGATGGCCGGATCGGCGAACAGGGGGACCAGTGATGTCAGCCAGTCGCGGGCGACAATATAATCGCTGTCGATGATGGCGACGATGTCCGTGTCCTGTGCGCTGTGTCCCAAAGCACGGTTCAGGGCACCACCTTTGTAGCCCTGGAGCTGGCTGTAGCGGTGGAATTGAAATTGGCCGCCGAGCGCCTCGCAATGCGCCTCGATGGGTCGCCATAGCGATGGGTCGCTGGTGTTGTTGTCCAGCACGACGACTTCGAAATCGGGGTAGTCGAGATTGGCGAGCGCGGACAAAGTGCGCCGAACCAATGCCGGCGGTTCGTTGCTGATGGGGACGTGGATGGAGACCTTTGGGGATTTTGTCGCTGTCGCGTCATGGCCGGAAACGACGAAGCGCCGCCGTAGCGGGCCGGTCCACAATAGATCCGCCGCCTCAGCCGTATCGACAAGTATGCCCAGGAGCAGGAAGAACACAGACGCGTACAACACGCTCCAAATCGCGAATTCCAATGTCGACAGGTACAGGTCGATTGCGGGCAACAAGGCCCAGACCAAGGCGCTGCCGGAGGCCTGAGCGATGCAGCTGACAAGCGCAGCACCTCGCGGGTGCAGGGTTGGTCGCAGCCGTAGATAGATCAACGTTGGGATCAGTCCGAGCAACGCCGCGATCAGCGCCCAGAGCGTCCCGTCTTCGCGTTCCCGTACCGGCCCGGCCCAGGGAAACTTGGCACGGCGATCCAGATCGAACAGTCCCCAATAGCCGCCCGCCATACCTTCGAAAGAAACTTTCCACGGCTGGTCAAAGGCTTCGATGAGGAAATAGTCGAGATCCCGCGGGCCTGCGGCGTTGAGAAACTCGCGTAGGAAAATGGCTTGATTGACCTGGCTTGCGCGGGCGCCACCGATCGCCCGGCCGGCGCTTGGCCAGCCTATTTCGGTCAGGACGACGGGCTTGTCCGGATAGGCGGCCTTTATCTGCGCTACTCTGCTCAGCAGGTACGGTACCGCCTCCTGCACGGGAACGCCTTCCCAGTAAGGCAGGATCTGAACCCCGATGAAGTCGACACTCTCGGCGAGGTCAGAATTGGCGAGCCACACATGCCAGGGTTCCGCGGTGCTGACCGGCTTCGCGGTTTTGCCCTGCACCTCGTCGATTTTGGCGATTAGAGCGCCGACTGAAATATTCTTTCGCAGCAGCGCTTCGTTGCCGACAAGCAGACGGTCGATGTTGCCTTCGCGGTTGGCGAGCGCGATAAGTGTATCGATTTCAGACCTGTTCCGCGCTGGGTCCGGGCCGACCCAAGCGCCGGCGGTAACCTTGAGGCCGCGTTTCCCGGCATGTCCGGGGATGGTGCGGAGCGATCCCAAAACGCTGTAGGTTCGAATCCGCTGCACTTTGGCTTTCAGCAGATCCAGGTCGCGTTCGATTGTGGATTCCGCGGGTTCGTTGCCGGCTTCCGGGTCCTGCCCTTTCTCATAGGGGCTGAACGAGACGCCGGACAGCGCCGGACCAGCCCAGTCGGGCGCGTCATGGGCGCGAAACGACCAGGCCCAGACCGCAAGGTTTGCGATGACGCTCAGGATCACGATGCAGAAGGCGGTACGGTTCAACGGCTGGCAAGTCCCGTACCAGAATCGAGGGCCCTCAGGACCATCCCGTTGAAGGCGTCCATGCGCGCCAAAGCCGGGCGCTCCGGATGCATCCCGCGTCGGAACCCAGCATCGACGAACCGGCCGAGGATTGCCGCGTCGCGCGTGAAAATATGAACCGGTACGGACCAGGACGCGTTCTGACCGCTGATAATGGCGGGAGGCTGATGATCGCCCAACACGACGATGAAGGCGTTTCGCGGTGCGCGCTCTTCAAGAAACCCTTTCAGCAGCGCCAGATCGTATTTGATCGTGCGAAGGTAGCCGGCGGTTAAATCGTCCCAGTCCGGCGTCGTTGCCAATGCTGCTTCTAGGGGCGCTTGATCGAACGGCTGGCCTGTCGTCATACGGGGCCAGTCGGGTTGGTATGGCGGTGTTGGACCGAAGGGCATATGGCTCATGATCGAGGCGAAAGTGATAAACAGCGGCTGACGGTTCGGCCGCAGCAACTCGCTTTGATGGAGTGTTTCGAGGCTGTATTGGTCGGGGATTGTCCACCAGCCGAATGGTGGCCCCTTGTAGTCGAGCGCGCGGGCATCGAGGATGCGGTCGAAGCGCAGTGCCTGTCCTTCCGGCCAGTCCAGCTTGATACCCGGCAGCAACAAGATGGACCGGTAGCCGGCGCTTTGAAACCGGTCGACGAGTGTCTCCGGTGGATTGGCGAGGAACAAGCGGTAGTCGGCTTCGCGCGTGATCCAGCGTCCCGACAGGGTGGTCGAGTGCGCGAGCCAGGAAGCGCCGCCGAATGTCGGCGAGTCGATAAAGGCGGATGCGGCGCGCCAGCCGGACCTTTCGAGAAACGTATTCAGAGCGGCGTAATCGGCGGCGAGCGCGTTGCGCATCCGTGGTGTTTCGAAGGCCCCGGCGCCATAGGACTCAAAGAAAACCAAAAACGCGTCCGCACCATTGAGCCTCTTTAGGTCGGATGCCGCGAGCGGTGCTGTTTGCTTGTTATCGGCTGTTTTCGCGCGGGCAATGAAAGCGGCTTGCTTGACGTAGACCGGCGTGACGGGAAGCGAATACCACCCTTCGGTCGCAATCTTGTCGCTGCCGATGCCGGCACCGAAGAGAATGAGGATCACGAATGCGAAGCCGGCAAAGCCGCGCCGCAGGCGCGCGCGCGCGAAAGCCGAGATCAACGCGTCGACCGACCGAGCAACAGCGAAAACGATTGCCGACACCAGGGCCAGAACACCGAGCGTATAGAGGGCCAGCTGCCACAGCGGCGTGCTTTCAACGATCATCGCGACGAGACGCGGCAAATGCGGCGCATCCCAGAACAAATCGACCGGCCGGCCGAACAGAGACGGTGCGGTGATATCCGCATAACGTCCGACAACGAGGATCAGCAGAATACCAATTCCTAGGTTTCGCAGTTTCGATCCGACGGCGTCCCGCACTTCGGTGGCAATGGCCAGTAATAACACGATGGCAGCGACTTCGATCGAAATTTCGGCTGTCGGTCTAACCCATGGCGTCGGCCAGATGTTCTGCAATGTCAGCAGCAGGTTCAGGAAGGCGATTGCGAGCCCGGTAGCTGCAAGGTGGCCGAATGTGCTCATCGGGAGGACGCGGTTTTGGTCTTGCAAAAGAAGATCATCGGGAGAAATTTACGCACGGAAGAAGGCCCATTGATTACGCGCTGGCCACCATAAGGACTAATTAACGTGCTGGAAATATATTTGATTTCATCAATTTATGATAAATACTCAGCGGCCGAACGATCTGCGAAAGTGACAGAATTCCGGTGTCGCTATACGCTAGTTGCGAAAGCCGAAAAATAGACCGGCACGCATTTGGAGATAAGCGCTTTGGCAGCGAGGAAAAAGACCGAGAAGGAAAGCGACGGCGAGACGACGGAGCCGAAGCTCGCTATTTCCGCCTCGCGGTAGTTCAACGCCTGGATGGCCGAACAAGGACTCAGCATCGGTTTCACGACTTATCAGGCCGGCAAGCTGTTTCTAATCGGGTTGCGGGATGAAGAACGATTGTCGATCGAGGAGCGCACGCTGGCGCGATCGCCGTCAGGATGGCGGCGTGGTGATCGATGTGGAGACGAACGAGATCGTGGTCCAGGGACTGTCCATGCCGCATTCGCCGCGGTTTTATGACGGCAAGCTTTGACTGCTGGACTCCGGTAGTGGATTTTTCGGTTATGTCGATTTGGAGAAAGGCGTTTTCGAGCGTGTGGCGTTCTGCCCCGGCTATTTACGAGGCATGGCGTTTCACGGGCACTATGCGATTGTCGGTCTTTCGAAACAGCGTGGCAGCAGTACTCTCAGTGGACTGGCTCTGGATGATGGGTTGCGTGAGCGGGACGCCGATCCACGGTGCGGGTTGCATATCATCGACCTCCGAACCGGCGATGTCGTGCACTGGCTGCGCATCGAAGGCGTCATCGAGGAACTCTACGACGTCGTAGTCATGCCGGGCGTTCGGCGCCCGACGGCGATCGGCTTTGTGACGGATGAGATTCGCCGTGTCATCAGCGTCGCGCCGGAAGAGGGGGCGACCTAACCTGCTGGATCTAAGTCTTATCGAGAACGTCCGTGTTGATGACCATGTCTAGGTCGAGCTTGCCGTCGAGGGCATCGAGCACATTCTGCACGCACGCAATGCCCATCCGGTGTGCCGCCTCCCTGGTAACGCCGGCGATGTGCGGGCTGAAGATAACATTGTCGAGCGAGAACAAGGCGTCGTCCGCCCGAGGTGGCTCAAGCGCGAAAACGTCGAGGCCGGCGCCACGGATCTGGCCCGTTTTCAGGGCTTCGTGCAGTGCGGTTTCATCGACGATCCCGCCGCGTGCGGCATTGATGAGGATCGCGCTCGGCTTCATGCCGGCGAACTCCGCCTTGCCGAACAAGTTTTCGCTGTCCGCCGATAGCGGCAAATGCAGGGACGCGTAATCCATGTCGGGTAGCACGGTTCGGAAATCATCGACAGGCGTGTAGCCGGCGTCCCTTATCACCGCATCGTCGACGTAGGGGTCGGCGACTAGAATATCCATACCGAAGGCGCGGCATCGCTCCGCCGTCCGTGTCCCGATCCGGCCGAAGCCGATGATCAACAGTTTCTTTTGCCACATCTCAATGGCCGTCGTTTCTAGACGATAGTCCCAGTTGCTGTCGCGCACCGCCTGATCGTGCTCCCGGCCTTTCTTGGCGAGTTCGAGCATCATGTAGAGCGCGGCTTCTGCCACGGCGACGGAGTTCGCGGTGCCGACGACGGTGAGCGGAATGCCGCGTTTACTGAGTGCTGGCACATCGACGTTGTCGTAGCCGACCCCATAGCGGGATACGACTTGCAACTGCGGCGACTGCTCGATCACGCGCGCGGTTATCTTCGCCGCCCGCACCGTGATCCCGGCGGCGTCTTTCAGCTTTGCCAGCAGATTTTCTTCGGAAACATCAGTAATCGTTTCGTAGACGATATCGTCCCGAGCGTCGAGGAGGGCCAGCGCGGCTGGCGGCAGCGGGCCCGCAACGATAATTTTCCGCAGATTGCTATTGTTATCCATTGTTTTCCTGCACACGTAGAGGCTAAGGAGCGTTGCGGCCATGATACAGATTGCGCCGCGAGGGGGAAGCGGATCGGTACCATGCGTGCGCCTGAATTTCTTAAGGAATAGGCGCTTTGACACGGAACCAGACAGAGGCCGAAACGCAGCGGGACGTCATTGCGTTTCTTTTGCGGCCCGAAAGCTATGGCAGGGCGAAAGCGCCCGTCACGCGCATCGATACGCATATCTCAGTAATATTTCTGGTCGGTGACCGCGCGTACAAAATGAAACGCACGATCCGTTTTCCGTACCTCGATTATGGGACGGTGGATCGCCGGCGGCATTTCTGCGAATTGGAGCTGGCCGTAAACCGCAGGACGGCCCCGAGCCTCTATCGGCGGGTGATGTCGGTCACTCGTGAGGTGGATGGCGCGCTATGTCTCGACGGTGTGGGAACGCCCGTAGAGTGGCTGATCGAGATGACACGGTTCGATCAGGATACGCTGTTCGACCGGATGGCGACGGCCGACCGTTTAACGACTGCCTTGATGACGACCCTGGCGGATTCGATTGCCGCGTTCCACGATGATGCGGAGGCAAAGGCGGGCCGTTCTGGTGCGGCGGCAATGCGCTGGGTTGTGGACGGCAACAACAGAGAAATCGGTGAGCGCGTACCGATTATGTTCGCTGCACAGCAGGTCGAGCATCTGAGATCACACTCTGTGCAAGCATTGGACGATGTGGCGGCGCTATTGGATGACAGGGCGGTGCGGGGCCGGCTGCGTCACTGTCACGGTGACCTGCATTTGCGGAACATCTGTCTGTTCGAAGGGCGGCCGACCTTATTCGATGGTGTCGAGTTCAACGAGGCGATTACCTCGATCGACGTTCTGTACGACTTGGCATTTCTGCTGATGGATCTGGAGCATCGTGGCCATCGGGACCTCGCGAATATTGTATTCAATCGTTATCTCGCGATGACTGGCGACCTCGATGGGCTGGCCGCCATGCCGCTGTTTCTGTCCTGCCGCGCTGCCATCCGTACCCACACCACGGCCGCCGCGGCGAGTGCGCAGCCGGACCCGACGGTCGCGCGGGAACTGGAAGGGGAAGCGCGTGCATATCTCGATCTTGCCTGCGATTTTTTGACGCCGCCGCCGCCCCAGCTGATTGCGGTTGGCGGGCTGTCGGGTACCGGAAAATCTACGCTCGCAGGGCGATTGGCGCCGTTGGTCGCGCGCGCGCCGGGCGCATTACTGCTCCGAAGCGATGTCATTCGCAAACGGATGTTTGGCGTTGCGCCCGAAGCGGAATTGGACGCTGCAGCGTATACATCGGAACAGTCGGCTCACGTCTATGCCCATCTTCAACGCGACGCTCAAACCGCACTGTCGGCTGGGCAGAGTGTCATCACCGATGCCGTCTTCGCGCGTTCGGAGGAACGGTCGGCAATCGAAGCAATTGCGACAAAGGCCGGTGTTCCAATGATTGGCTTGTGGCTCGAAGCGCCTGGAGCAACGCTCCAGGCGCGGGTGACGAACCGGACAGGCGACGCTTCTGATGCGGATGCAACCGTTGTCCAGCAGCAGCTCGCATACGATCTTGGTCAGGTGGAATGGCGTCGGATTGACGCGAGCGAGGGGACCGAAGAGACATTCGCGGCAGCGCGCAAAGTTGTCGCCGTCTAATCCTTGAGCGTTCGAATATAGGCGATAATGTTGTCGATTTCGCGCCTATCCAGTGAAAAATTTGGCATCGGCGGGTGTGGTTCATACAACCATCCGCGCAGCCGGGAATCGGTGTAGGCGGAATCGTTTGCGATCTGACCGAAGGGTGGCGCGGCATCTGAAGCGTTAGGATTTCCGTTTGCGAGGTGACATTCCTCGCACCATCGCGCGACAAGTGCCTGTCCCAACTCAGGATCCGCCGCACTCGCGACATTTGTCATCGCCAAAAGAAGGGCAATCGCGAGCCCAGCGGTACTTCGTCTAACAGGCTTGTTGTTCACGGGGCGTACACTCGCTGAATGTGAAGGGGGCGTTGGTTCCGGGCCGAACCGCATCGAAGCTGCGTTTATCGTCGCAGTGAATTTTCACCATGACGATCTTCCCGCTTTTCGTTTCGCGCTCGATCACGTGGCTGAAGAACGCAGCCTTGCAGCTGTGCTCGAACCAGATGTCTTCCGTGACGATCGATTGCCAATCGTCGCTTTCGGTTCCCGATGCTGGATTGAAGGGCAATAGGAATAAGCCGGTGAGAGCAATCATGCCTGGAAGGAGGCGTCCTGGGTTGTACTGGCAAAACATGACCGTAGGGTGATGGTTTTGGCTGATTCCGTCTTTGATCTGCGTCAAGCCGGTCAGCTATGTTCGGTTGCTGCCTCTTTGGTTTCCAGCGCTGGTAGCTCGTCTGCCATCAAGGTTTCTTTCTCGAGCAAACGCTCGGCGGTTTGATCCAGCGTTTCCCGATAGCGGCCCAGGATATCAGTCGCGCGGCTGAACGCGCTTGCGATAAGCGCCCGCACGGCTCGGTCGATCGATTGCGCGGTTTCCTCGCTGTATCGGCCATGCAGGTTTTGCGATGCGATATCGCCCAGGAAACGGGGCGGCTCCTCGACATAGGTTGCATGCCCCAGTGTTGGGTCCATGCCATATCGGGTGACCATGTTGCGAGCGATCTCCGTCGCCTTGTTGAGGTCATCGGCCGCACCTGTTGAGATCTCGTCGAAGACCAGAACCTCGGCCGCCCGGCCGCCAAGGAGGACGGCCATTTTGTTCTCGAGTTCGTGTCGATTCATGAGATAGCGGTCTTCGGTTGGCCGTTGAATGGTGTAGCCGAGCGAGCCTATCCCGCGGGGAATGATCGACACCTTGTGCACAACATCGGTTTGGGGCAGTGCGCGTGCAACGAACGCGTGGCCCAGTTCGTGATAGGCAACGACCCGGCGTTCCTGCGGGTTCATTAGACGGTTCTTCTTTTCCAGCCCCGCGACGATCCGCTCGATGGCCATAGTAAAATCGTCGTTGGTCACGGCGTCGCCGCCGCGCCGCGTCGCCATGATGGCCGCTTCGTTGACGAGGTTCGCGAGATCCGCACCGGAGAAGCCCGGCGTCAGCGCGGCGATCTCCGTGATCGAGACGCCCTCGGCAAGCTGAATCTTCTTCAGATGGACCTTCAGGATCGCCTCGCGGCCCGTCTTGTCCGGACGGTCGACGAGCACTTGCCGGTCGAAGCGGCCGGCGCGCAACAGCGCCGGGTCGAGAATTTCCGGCCGGTTCGTCGCGGATAGCAGAACGACCCCGACGCTGCTGTCGAAACCGTCCATCTCGCTGAGCAACTGGTTTAGCGTTTGTTCCTTTTCGTCATTGCCACCTCCCATTGGTACAGCACCGCGCGCGCGCCCCAGGGCGTCAAGTTCGTCGATGAAGATGATGCAGGGGGCTGCCTTGCGCGCTTGTTCGAATAGGTCGCGAACCCGGGCTGCACCAACGCCGACAAACATTTCGACGAACTCCGACCCGTTGATCGAGAAGAACGGCACGCCCGCCTCGCCGGCGACCGCGCGGGCCAGCAAAGTCTTGCCGGTTCCCGGCGGGCCGACGAGCAACACGCCCTTCGGAATCCGGGCGCCGAGCCGACCGTAAGTGTCAGAATCTTTGAGGAATTGGACGACTTCGTTCAACTCCTCCTTTGCTTCGTCGACACCCGCCACGTCATCGAAGGTCACCTGCGTGTCCTTCTCCATATAGACTTTGGCCTTGCTTTTCCCGACCGACATGAAGCCGCCCATGCCGGACTGGTTCGCGAAGCGGCGGATGACGAACATCCAGATCCCGAAGAAGATGGCGATCGGTACGACCCAGGACAGCAGATTCGCGAGAAATTTGCTTTCGACGATGCCGGTGTATTCGATCCCATATTTATCGAGATCTTGAGCCAGGTCGGGCTCGACACGCAATGTATAGATCCTGGTTTGACCGTCGGGACTGGTTTCCCGAAGCGTTCCGCGGATGAAGTTCTCCGCGATACCGATCTGCGCGATCTTGTTTTCGCGCAACAATTGTTGGAATTCGCTATAGGGGATCGTCTGGACCGCCTGCTTTTCGCTCCACCATTGCTGTAGGAATATGACGGCCCAAACGGCGGCGATCACATACCAGATGTTAATCTGAGTCTTTTTTTCCATGGTCCGCGATCCTCCGACAGCATGTCATAGACATCCGGACTAGGGCGGCGCGCTGATCCAAATCAATCTTAGTATTACATGTCAATGTCGGTACGGCCGTCATTTCCCAGCCATTTTCCGGCGTATCGACGCCGAGCGCTCATAACCGCGCGCGCGTTTACTACCCCTGAGACGATATCAGGGAACGCGGCTGTGGCCTTTTAAGGCCACGAGCGATTTATCTTGGTAAGATTCCCCTAATTCAAATCTATACAAGAAAAAACAAACCGTGTATTTGCGATATATTTAGACTTAGTCTTTAGTGAAGAAAATGATATCTTGATTTCTAAATTATGGCCCCATAGCGTCGCACCCGAACTTGACCGCGTGTGTGCTGGCGTATGGTGGGTTTTCTAACTTGTGCGGGGCGCAGATGAATTGCTGTAAATTCATAACCTATTGATTTATTTATATATTTATCAACATCAGCTAGACATGCGGATTAATTTATCGAAATTGTTCAAAATTCAAAATTTTTATCCCGAGATAATACGATAACGGATGAGTCGATTTTACATATGGATGATAGGGAAATAATAGATCTAGTGAGAGAATACTTTGATATTCCTGATGTTGTTGAAACGAATATCGAGCGATTTCAACGTAGAGATTCTATTTTGTGGGCCCTGACCATAGAAACGAATTCGAAACTGGAAAGTTTTTATATAAGCAGTCAGATATTGGGCAGAGTAAACAAGCTAAATTGTGCATTGATGCTGAGAAATTTTTTGAAAACTGCGATTTTTATCATCCTCTAAATACCGTTTATGTTTCAAATAGGAATGTAATTATATCACGAAAGTCAGAGTATTTGAGATTTCAAGAGCAGATTGCGTTAAATGGTTTTCCGAATCCCATTTCTTGGTATAAACAGCTCAACAAGGTCGCAAATCTTTCTGGTAGGTGGCTTAAATACTATCATGAATTTGGTCGAAATAGCCAAGATAACGAGGGTAGAGAATCTGTTTCTTCTCCGTTATTGAAGTATATAGATGCTCGAAAATATATACTGGATGCACTTCCATCCGGGCTTCGGAATCGATTCCTTGAGAGCGTTCGAGGTTGTCCAGATCATTTCCTCACAACAGTGCATAGCGATTTTGCTCCGCCAAATATATTCTCTGACGGTGAAAAAATATCGGTGATAGATTTTGGTGTTGCGGAGTGGACAGCGATGTCTCCTTACTGGGACATCGCAACTTTTGTTATATATTTGACAAGAGAAAACCAATTTAGGATGAAGAGTCCTCTTAAATGGTTGCCGTTTCTTCGGGCGCGCGTGCTGTCGAACTTTTTCGAGGCGTATGGCGATGTGTATGGTGCAGACCCGAAGGTTTGGCGAATTTGTTGTGCATCGCGTCATTTCGCTTTACTTAGTGCCCTCGTTGAGTCGAACACCGCTGACCGCCGATTCTCATGGCACATCGATCAGATGCAAAAGATGCTTGAACCAGAACCGTTGTAGGTACGGCCCTTTCGTGAGTTGAGTGTTCGCTTAAACTGAATTGAAGAGAATTGGTAATGAACGACAACCCGTCTAATTCGCTTTCTTCGGATGTTCCGCATTTTTGTAGTCCTTGTTGTCGATCGTCGCTGACGAAGAAAGATGACGAGTTATCCTGCGATAAGTGTGGTTCGATTTATACGATTAACGATGGACTCTATAAGTTTATCGTCGAGGAGAGTGATCACGGTGAGCTTTCAAATACGGAGATGAAATCCGTTCTCGATGTTGCAAGAGATAAGGGTTGGAAGGTTGCAATAGAGGATCTGAATATCGATAGAATAGACAGGTTAATTCGTGATCCAAAACGACAGAGGTCTATAGAGTTAGTAGAAAATGTCGGTGGAAAGGTTTTGGATTTTGGCTGTGGCTATGGTGGCGTAACGGCGCTTCTTGCCGATATGTTTGATGAGGTAGTTTCTCTTGATGGATCGGAGGGAAGAGTATCCTTTCTAAATATCAGGCGGCAACAGGATAACATGGACAATGTAACAACTGTTTGTCATATGGATGTCTTAAACTTACCTTTTCCTGATAATCACTTTGACGCAATCGTTCTTGTTGGCGTGCTTGAATATCTTCCTATGAATATTGCGGATCAATCCGTGCAGGAGGCGCATGTCATGTGCCTGAAGTCGTTTATGAGAATTCTTCGCCCGGGCGGCACGATACTTGTGAATTCGAAGAACAGGTTTGGTTGGCACTATTTGTTGGGTGGGAAGGATAATTTTGGAATTCCGTTCGGGCCGGCGCTACCAATCTGGCTGGCTGACTTGATAGTACGAATTCAAAATAAGGGAAGGTATCGAATAATAAATTACAGCTATGGCGGTTATAGGCGGATGTTTGAACGGGCGGGGTTCAAGAATTTGCAGCTGCACGGGCCTTACCCCGGCTATCAGTCCCCGGACTATATTTTTGATTTTTCCAATGATGTTGCGACTCAACTCAAGAATGGATTGGCGGCGAAACTATCTCGATCTAAGTACTTGGTCTTTAAAATTCTCGCATTAGTGGGACTATTTCGTCGCGTTTTGCCCAATCTCACGGTTGTGGGTACGAAGCCATAGTCTGAGCGTGTCGAAGACTTGTCGTTGATCGGCGCAAAATTTTTCTGGCCGCATAGGCATGATTAAAAGCAGGAAAGACGTGCTTTGAGAGACCTGCCTCATTATTTTTCCTGAAATACTCTGACCTACGCCGAAAAAATCACATCAGATGCTGCATATCAATGATTTGACATACCGCGTTGGCGGACGCGTTCTGCTCGACGAGGCGACGGCGGTGGTGCCGCGTGGGCACAAGATCGGACTCGTGGGCCGCAACGGCACCGGAAAGTCGACGTTATTGCGGTTGATTATGGGCGAACTGGAAGCCGACGGTGGCTCGCTGAATCTGCGCAACGATGCAAAAGTCGGCACGGTGGCGCAACAAACCCCCGAAGGTGAACAATCTCCACGCGATTTTGTGCTTGCTGCCGATGAGGAGCGCAATGCGCTATTAGCGGAGGCTTCTGAGGTCGAGGATCCCAATCGAATCGCGGAAATTCATATACGCCTTGCCGATATAGGCGCCGAGACAGCGCCGGCGCGCGCGGCTGCGATCTTGGCAGGGCTCGGTTTCGACGAAGAGGCACAGACACGGCCCCTCGATACCTTTTCCGGCGGCTGGCGCATGCGTGTCGCCTTGGCGGCAACGCTTTTCTCGGCGCCCGATCTGTTGCTGCTCGACGAACCCAGCAACCACCTCGACCTCGAAACGCGGCTTTGGCTCGAAAACCATCTCGTCGCCTATCAGGGTACGATCATTCTCGTCAGCCATGACCGGAACCTGCTTAACACGGTGGTCGACACCATCATCCACCTCGACGATTGCAAGCTGACGGTTTATCGGGGCGATTACGATTGGTTCGAAAAAGAACGCCGGGAACGCATGGTCCTTCAGGCAGCGCAGTTCGCCAAGCAGTTGGAGCAGCGTCAGCACATGCAGGCCTTTGTCGACCGCTTCCGCTACAAAGCAAGCAAGGCGCGCCAGGCACAATCTCGATTGAAGGCACTAGAGCGGATGGAGGAGTTGCGCCCGGTGCGGCCGGATCACGAGGTGGCGTTCGATTTTCCCGACCCCGATCAGATGGCGCCACCACTAATCGCGCTCGACAATGCCAGTGTCGGCTATGAACCGGGGACACCGGTGCTGAGCCGGTTGGGCCTGACTCTGGATATGGACGACCGGATTGCCTTGCTCGGCGAAAACGGCAATGGCAAGACGACATTGCTGCGGCTGCTGATGGGGGAACTGCAAACGATGTCGGGCTCGATCCGCCACTCCTCCAAAATGCGGGTCGGGTATTTTGCGCAGGAGCAGGCGGACGCCTTCGATCCCGAGCGTACGGCACGCCAGGAGATGGCGTTGCGGCTTCCCGACGCGATGGAGACGAAAATCCGCTCGCATCTCGGGCGGTTCGGATTCACGCAGGAGCGGGCGGATGTGAAAGTGGCGTCGCTGTCCGGCGGCGAAAAGGCAAAGCTTCTGTTCGCCTGCATCACACGCGATGCGCCGCACGTGTTGCTCCTCGATGAACCGACCAACCATCTGGACATCGATTCCCGTCAGGCGCTGGTCGGTGCGATCAGTGCTTATAAGGGGGCCGTCATCCTGGTCACGCATGATCTGCATTTGGTGGAGCTGTGCGCGGATCGGCTTTGGATTGTGCGAAATGGGACCTGCAATCCGTTCGACGGCGATATCGATGAATATAAAAAGACGATTTTGGAGTCGCGCCGCGCCGCCCGCCGCCGTGACCGGTCGGAACGAGCCGACGGCAAACAGGATCGTCGCGACGCCCGCCGGGCCAGTGCCAGCGCGCGTGCCGCGCGCGCGTCGCAGCGCAAAGCCGCCGCCGCCGCGGAGCGCCGCCTGGAGGCGTTGGGCAAGGAGAAGGTGCAAATAGAGGCGAAGCTGGCGGACCCGGCGCTCTACCGCGGACCGCCTTTCGAGATTGCGATGCTCAACAAGCAGCTTGCCGATTTGGACCGAAAAATCGCCGCTGTGGAGGCTGATTGGCTCGCCGCGGAAGAAGCGATCGGCTGATGCAAATGAACGGGATGACACAATGCTGACGGCAAAAACCGAACGGCCACAGGTCGCGGCCAAAGAAAGGGGCGAGGGGCCGAACTACGTGCTGCTCCATGGCGGCATGGGGTCGTGGAACCATTGGGCGCGCAACATCGATGTTCTGGCCGAACATTTCCATGTCTACGCGGTCGATTTACCGGGTTACGGCGCGTCGCCCGACGTCGACCGGGAGATGTCCGGCGAAGAATATCGGAAGTTGGTGTGCCGCGCGATCGGCGAGATGCTCGATGACGGCGCGCCGTTTCGGCTCACCGGCTTTTCCTTCGGTGCCGCGTTGAGCTCCGGCGTCGCGGCGCATTTCGGCGACCGTGTCGAAGGCTTGTCGCTAATTGGCGCGAGCGGCTTCGGCAAGCCGGAAGGGCGGGTCGTAAAAACCCGCAGCTATAAATCCGCTGGCGACGACGAGGCAAAGTACCGGGAGATTGTCCGGGAGAACCTGCTCGCTTTCATGCTGAGCGATCCCGATACGGTCGACGATGATGCCATCGATTATCATGGTGGCAATGTCGGCCGGACCCGTTTTGACAGCCGTAAGGTGAGTTGGGGCAATACCCAGCGTTATGACCTCGCGAAAGTTACATGCCCCCTGCAGTTGATCTGGGGCGCGAACGATATAACCGCCTACCCATCGATAGACGACCGCGTCGCGTTATGCCGCGAGCGGGTGCCAAACTTGCGCATCGACGTCATCCCCGGGGCCGCGCACTGGGCGATGTATGATAGCGCGGAAGCCGTGAATCACCTGCTGCTCGAATTTCATGTTGGGTCTGTCAATTGACGCTCCAAGTCTTGTGACGCAAGCTTGTGGCGAGTCATAGAGAGGGAGGGCGGATAGATGCGATTTCAGGATAAGGGTGTCATTGTTACGGGCGCGGGCAGCGGCATTGGCCGTCAAACCTGCTTCGAATTCGCGCGCGAGGGCGCTGTCGTTGCCGCCAGCGATATCGATGTCGCCATGGCCCAGCGGACGGCTGATGAAATTACGCAAGAAGGCGGAAAGGCACACGCATTCGCGGTCGACGTAACGGATCCGAAATCGGTCACCGACTGTGTTGAGGAAGCCGCACAGGTGCTTGGCCGCCTTGACGTGCTGGTCTGTAGCGCAGGAATTCGGGAGATCGTCCCGGTTCTCGAACTGTCGCACGAGGAATGGAGTCGCGTCATCAACGTGAATATCACGGGCGTTTTCCTTTGCTCTCAGGCCTTCGGACGCCATCTTGTGGCGGCAGGAAAACCAGGCGCTATCGTCAATCTCGCCTCGACCTTGGGCGTTGTCGCGTCGCCGAACCGCGCCGCTTATACCGCTTCGAAACATGCCGTCGTCGGCCTAACCAAGGAAATGGCGATGGAATTTGGCGAGAAAGATATCCGGGTCAACGCCGTCGGGCGGGGCGTCATCCGGACGCCGCTCACCGAACGTTATTTCCAGGATGCGGAGTATGCGGACAAGATCCGCAGCGTGCATGCGATGAACCGGTGGGGCGAGCCGCCGGAAATCGCCAAAGCGATTCTGTTCCTGGCGTCCGACGATGCGAGCTTCTGCACCGGCACGACACTGATCGTCGATGGCGGCTGGACGGCAGGGAAGACACTTTGAAGCTAGGCATCGTTTCGGACTTGCATTGCAACATCTTGGGATTAAATCGAGCGCTTGAGCTGATGGGCCCGGTCGACGAGTTGTTGTGTCTCGGCGACAGCATTTTCGAATACCGGTTTTCCAATGAAGTCGTCGGGAAGCTGCGGGAGCTTGGCGCGCACACCATCCAGGGCAACCACGAAGAGGTTTTCCTTGGGCCGCTTGGTGCGCGAGCGCGCGAGCGAGAAGGAATCGATCCGGGTCTTCTGCAATGGCTTGCCGATCGTCCGGCACGCCTTGCGTTGCACTATGGCGACAAGAAGGTCCTCATGGTGCATTCGACGCCCTGGGAGCCCCGCGGCGCTTACATCTATCCGCATAGCCCTTTGCTTGAAAGGTTTGGCGAAGAAGATGCCGACTTTGTGCTCTTTGGTCATACGCACCAGCAACTGGTCCGTCGGTTCGGCCGGGTGCTTGTCGTCAATCCGGGCTCTGCCGGCGATGGACGGGATTCACGGAACGATCGTCAGTTGAGTTGTGCCGTGCTGGATACACAGACCGCCAAAGCCCGAGTGATCGACTATCCCGATCCGGCGCGCGCAAAGCTCACCGACGCCATGGTTCGCGGTTAAGACACCTGCACGACGGCGTCACGTAGAGCCGCAGTGGCGTCGGTCATGGTATCGGCGACGAGGTTGCGGGCGCGTACCAGTTCGGTTTCCAGCATCCAGCGTGTTTCGTCCTCCGGAAGACCGTTCAGTTGCGGAACGTCGTGCAGCACCGGGATCATGCTTCCCTGGGGCGTATACCCGTATGGATCATGCCCATAGGTTCCCTTCGCCGTGCTGGCGAGCGGGATGAGGAGGCGATTGACGCGTTTCATCGTCTCGTTAAGGACGTGAGCCGGCGCATCGTCGCGCGTGGCATCCTGTGTATAGCGACCGCGCCACACATCTGTTGCCGTGTCGAACGCGTTGGCTGCGTTCTGAAAATCTCTGGCGCGTTGCAAGGCGCCGTCCAGCCCGATCGACTGCCCGGGTTTCTGCAGTTCGACGAGACGGTCGACAAATTGATCCGCTGCGTCGGTGAACTCGAACGGTAGTACGGTTTCGGTGCACAAACCCCACAGGTACCCGGCGTAGACTTTCAGGTGCGTAGCGAGAAAGTTGAGGTCGATCTTGTCCATGTTGCATTCGATGGAATGATGCCACCAGCCAAGCCGCGCTAATCCTGTTTCCTTCAACTCCTGCTCAGTGTAGTGCCCGATGCCGTACATGCTGGGGATGCCGAGACCCATGAAGGAAGCGTCGCCACCTTTCGGCAGGCGATGCCAGTAATATTCCATGTTTCCTAGTTGCCGCGCCTCGACCGACTGATGAAAGCGCCGAAGCTGAACGTTGGAACCGGTGCCCCAGCGTGTGGTGCCGACACAGGCGGGCTGATCGATCTGCATATAGGCGCACCCGTGATCGCGCAGCCGATCCCAGTTGCGGTCGGCAAACCAGGACGAGCCGACCATGGTGCCGGTTTCATGTGCCGTCCAGAACCCGCAGACCAGGCCGCGCTTCAGCTTGTCGCGGTGCAGGTTGATCACGCGCGCCAGCTCGACAATGCAAGCGTTGCCGGCGGCATTGTCGGTCGCCGCCTGTCCGAACCATGAATCCTGATGGCCACCCAGCAAGACAAAGTCGTCACTTTGGGAACTCGGGACTTCGCCGGAGGTGACCTGAATGTCGCGCCAGCCGTTTTCGACGATAGCCTGAAAACGGACCTTTACAGGCCCTTTCTCGCATTTCGCCACCAGCCGCAGACCGGCAGTCCGCGCGATGCCGATTGCCGGCACGGTCGGCATTTCCGTCGCGATCGTTTCCCGTGTCGGGTTGCCCCAGGCGGGTTTGACCGAACCGAAAGGCACGGCGGTATTGTCCGGCCCGCCCCAGTTCATCAGCACGACCCCGATCACGCCTTTCCCGGCCGCGATGCGGAGTTTTTCGTGGCGCGCGGGATGGTACGAGGTTTCCGCCAGGATGATTTTCCCCGCCACGGACCTGCCGGCATAGTCGGCCTCTGCGCCCGAGCCGACATAAACCAGCTCTCCGCTCAGGCCTTCCGGAGCCGTTGGCACGCTATGACCGCAGGTGAACGCTTCGATTGCCTCTTCCGGAGCGTTTAACACGCGGAGCAATGTCGGTTCGGGGAAACTGACCAGTCCCGGCAGGTCGTGCACTTCGGCGGCGATGCCATGCTGGCGCAGCGCGTCGGCGTTATATTCGGCCGCGCGGCGGGCGTTTTCGGTGCCGGCGAGCCGGGACGGGATCTGGAGGCAGATATGCTCCATATGCTGCTGGACATTGTCGAAAGACAGGTCGGAAATAAGTGCGTCTTCGCTCATGGGAGCCCCTATTGGCGTGTCGATTCAGTGGTACTGTCACGGTTTTACGGACAGCACACCAGTGTCCGTTAACGCGTTCATGATTGAACGCTCCTATGCTGACTGGCGAATGATGGGCATCAGCTTTCGATTTTTACAAGAGCGATTGTGCCCTGTTTTGACGATTTCAGATTGTCATAATTGTTTCCTATTCGAATAGCAGAGTAGGATAGGACAGATTGGACATGGAAATACTTGATGGATGGTGAAGGCTTAAAGGCAAAGCGAAACAAGCTTGCGGAAGAAGCGAAATCTGTTTCCGCGGAAGGAGACGCGGATACGTCGCTGATCTCGTTGGGGTCTCCGGAGCGATTTATTAATCGTGAGTTGTCATGGCTTGCGTTCAACGAACGTGTCCTTGAAGCGGCCGAGAGTAAGAAACATCCGCTGCTTGAGCGGCTGCGTTTTCTGTCGATTTCAGCCAGTAATCTCAATGAATTCTACATGGTCCGCGTTGCTGGGCTACGCGGTCAGGTCGAAGCCAAGGTCGATGTTCCAAGCCAGGAAGGTTTAACGCCGCGTCAGCAGTTGGAACTCGTCAATGCGCGTGCCATCGAGCTCATGCACAACCAGCAGAAATGCTGGCGGCGGATCGTTCGCTCGCTTAAGGGGGAGGATATCCACGTCCTCGAAGGCGACGAGCTTCGCACTGCGGACAAGACGTGGCTTCGAAAATTCTTCCTCGAAAAACTGTTTTCCGTACTGAGTCCGATTGCGGTCGATCCGGCGCATCCGTTTCCGTTCCTACCCAATCTGGGCTTTGCCCTTGTTCTGGCCTTGAAAAAGGGCCGGCGGAAAGAAACTCTCAACGCCCTGGTGCCTTTGCCGCATCTGGTTGAGCGGTTTATTCGCCTGCCGGGCGACGAGCATCGCTTTGTTGCGTTGGAAACTGTGGTGACGATGTATGTCGACAAACTGTTTCCAGGATTCCGCGTAGCGGAGGTCGGCCAGTGCCGTGTGCTGCGCGACAGCGATATCGAGATCGAGGAAGAAGCCGAGGATCTTGTTCGGTTGTACGAGAGTGCGTTGAAGGAACGCCGGCGCGGTTCAGTCATCCGCTTGACGATCAATCACGGGATGTCTTCCGGCCTTCGAAAATTCCTCGTTGGAGGCCTCGACGCGGCGCCTGAAACCGTATTCGCGTTGAAGGGTTTGCTGGGGTTGGCGGATACCGGCGAACTCATCGTCGATAACCGTCCGGACCTGGTGTTCGCGCCCTACGCCGCCCGCTTTCCGGAACGCGTCCTGGATTTTGGCGGTGATTGCTTCCAGGCCATCAAGGCCAAGGATTTCGTCGTTCATCACCCTTATGAAAGCTTCGATGTCGTCGCGCAGTTCCTACGTCAGGCGGCCGATGATCCTGACGTAATCGCCATCAAGCAGACTCTCTATCGGACAAGCGAGAACTCGCCCATCGTCGCTGCATTGATCGACGCCGCCGAAGCGGGCAAGTCGGTGACCGCGCTGGTTGAAGTGAAGGCGCGGTTTGACGAAGAGCGCAATATCCGCTGGGCGCGCGATTTGGAGCGGGCCGGCGTGCAGGTCGTCTATGGCTTCGTTCACCTAAAAACCCATGCCAAGATTTCACTCGTCGTGCGTCGTGAAGGCAAGCAGTTCCAGAGCTATTGTCATTTCGGTACGGGCAACTATCACCCGATAACCGCGCGTATTTACACCGATTTATCCTTCTTCAGCTGCGACCCGGCACTTTGCCGGGATGCCGCGTGGCTGTTTCATTTCACGACGGGCACGGCAGGGCCTGTCGAAATGGAAAAACTTTCGGTATCGCCCGTGAATATGCGTGCGACACTGATCGATCTTATCAACGATGAAATCAAATTTGTGCGGCAGGGCCGGCCGGGAACGATTTGGGTCAAGCTGAACGCGCTCGTCGATGGCGAAATAATCGACGCGCTGTATAAGGCATCTCAGGCCGGCGTGAAGATTCATCTGGTCGTTCGAGGCATCTGTTGTCTGCGGCCCGGCGTGTCCGGCTTATCCGAAAACATAACGGTGCAATCGATCATCGGCCGTTTTCTGGAACATGCACGGATTATCTGTTTCGGCGGCGGACATGCCATGCCGTCGGAGAAAGCGAAGGTCTTTATCTCCTCCGCCGATTGGATGCCCCGAAATTTAAACCGGCGTGTCGAAATCCTGGTCCCAATCGAAAACCCGACGGTGCATCGCCAAATCATCGATCAGATCATGGATGCCAATTTCAAGGACAAGGCTCAGTCCTGGATTCTTCAACCGGACGGCACCTATAGGCGCAGGTCGCGGAGTCCGAAAAGTTTCAGTACATACGAATACTTTATGACCAATCCCAGCCTTTCGGGACGAGGGTCTGCGCTAAAGACCGGCATATCGAAGGAGCCGTCCGATCGAGCTGAAACGGTTGCTAAGCCGTCTGATACAAAGCCTCCGGCGGCATAGTCAGCGAAGGGCGTTCTCCAGCCTGCGCAAATCGTTGTCCGAACCGGGAACGGCAATGCGCAGCCAAGACGGCCGTTCCGGGAACATGCGGACAAAAATACCTGCCCTGCCAAGCTGTTCGAAAACGCGCGGTGCGTTATCGCTCTCGATCAGACGGAACAGGGCTGTGCCGCCGATGATGTTGAGGTCGGCGGCACGGAGCACTTGATCCAAGGCGTTGCACCGCGTCGCCAGGCGCGCGCGCACTGCGTCGATCCACGTGTTGTCACTTAGCGCGCGCGCGCCGATTTCAAGCGCGGCACCGGACACGGGCCAGGGGCCGAGTCGGCGCTCCAGTTGGGAGACGATACGATTCTTGCTCACGGCAAATCCCAGGCGAAGTCCCGGCAGGCCGAAGAACTTCCCGAACGATCGAATGACCAAGGCTGACTCGTCGCTCAATTCCGGAATGAGGCTGACATCGGGATCGACATCGGCGAACGCTTCGTCGATGACCAGCAGTCCGTTTCGCTGCGTTTGCCTCCTCGCAAGGTCGAGCAGCGTCGAGGCGCTAAATGTCCGCCCGTCGGGGTTGTTCGGATTGACAACGACGACGATATCCGCGCCGTCCGTATCGGCTATCTTTTCTACGGTCTCAACAACGTGCCCGCATGCCGACCAGGTCTTTTCGTGCTCCGCGTAGCAAGGCCCAATGACGGCGACGCGGCAGGCTTCGAAGAGGGTCGGCAGGTGCTGCAGAACGGATTGCGATCCTGGTGCCACGGTGATCTCAGTAGTGTCCGGCACGCGATAATAGCGTCGCGCGGCAGCCATCAACGCTTCCATCGACTGTTGCTGGGGCAACCGTTGCCAGGACGTATCGTCGACTGCGGTATTTGGATAGGATTCGGGGTTCACGCCGGTGGAAAGGTCGAGCCATCCGGCACTTGGCCGCCCGAACAGCGCTTCCGCATTCTGTAAATCGCCGCCATGGTAGGCTGGTACGTCGTGCGCTGAATTCATGCGAACGCTGATCTCCACCTTATTTAGAAACTTGTGGCGGGGCCGCCGCTGCTATGACTACCATTGCAGTCTGAGCCAGTCGAATGAAGGGAAAGGCCGTGCGAGAATTAGCCATCGAATTCAATACATTCACGATCGTCGGACGCTGCGCTCGGACCGGGGCGCTCGGCGTCGCGACATCGACGGGCGAGATGGCGGTCGGGTCTCGTGTCCCCTTCGTTAAGACTGGGGTCGGTGCAGTCGCGACACAGGCGCTGACCGACCCAAGGCATGGGCCGAAGGGCCTCGCACTTCTCGAGGAAGGGCTTCCACCCGCCGACGTGGTCGAGAAACTAGCCGCTTCCGACCCGCACATCGAATCGCGCCAGATTGCCGTTGTCGACGCGCAGGGCCGCGTAGCGGCGCGTACGGGCAGTGACAACCGTGACTGGAACGGGCATCACGAGGGAGACGGGTTCGTCGCCATGGGCAACCGATTGACCGGCGGCGCCGTCGTGGACGCCATGGCGGCGGCTTTTCGCGACAGCGCGGGCGAGGCGCTTGAAGAACGCTTGGTACGGGCGATCGAAGCGGGCCGGGATGCCGGTGGGCAGCATGGCGGACAACGGTCGGCGGCGATCAAGGTCTGCGACGAGCTCGACTACCCGATCGTCGATCTGCGGGCAGATGATTACGACGAGCCCATCGCTGAACTGCGGCGGTTGTTCGACACCTACGCCCCACGGATTCCTTATTATCGGGTGCGAGCCGCGGACCCGACGATTGGACCTTTTTATCTCTGGAAAGAAGCGCAGGGACTGTAGCAGACCGATGTCCGTTTCCGTTGGTTCGAAAGTCCGCGTCGGCGACATCGACATTTTTCATCGCTGGGACGGGCCCGAGGATGGCCCCGTTGTCATGATGGCGCACGCCATGGGCACCAGCCACCGCCTGTGGGATTGGCAGGTGCCGGCCCTCACGGATCGTTTTCGTGTGCTTCGATACGATTGGCGCGGCCATGGCGATACCGACGCGCCGGTGGGCCCGTATACGCTGGACCAGTTTGTCGCCGACGCCGTCGGGCTGATGGATGCGCTCGGGCTCGAGAAGGTGCATTGGGTCGGCATTTCGACCGGCGGTATGATCGGGCAGGGACTTGCTATCGAACATCCGGACCGGATCGCGTCCTTGTCGCTCTGTAACACGACTTCGCAAGCGAACCAGGCCTATAAAGACTTTGTGACCGAGCGTCATGCCATTCTGCGGGAGCATGGCATGACGCGGATTTGGGATATGACGGACCGCCGTTGGTTCACCGATGCCTTCGCGGCAGCGGCAGGCGCCGATTATCGTACTGTGCGCGAGTTTTTTATTCGAACGCCAGTTGAGGGTTACATTGGGGCGACATCGGCGACTGCCAAACTCGCCTATCGAGATCGTCTGCATCTGATTACCGCGCCGACGTTGGTGCTCGGTGCGGGCGATGATCCGGCCACGCCGCCGGCGCATTCGCACGAAATTCACGACCGGATCGCCGGTTCTAAGCTCGTACTGATTCCGGGACAGCGGCACTTCTCAAATGTCGAAGTCCCGGATCAGTTCAATCCGCCGCTACGGGCTTTCCTGGAGGCGGTGTCGGCCTCGGACTAACGTTCCGCTAACACCGCATCGGAAATAAATGTGCCCAGGCCATCGTACATCTTCAGAGTGTTTTCGGCCTTTACCACCGAAAAGCAAAGTTCGCGGCCACGGAACAGCTTTTCGTATTTACGGCAATATTTGCCGTTCTCAACATGCCAGTTTCCTTGATCCCGACGTTCGTTGTTGGTTCCCGATATCCGCATGAGCTGCCCGTCTTCATGCAGCGTTAATCGGTATGGTTTTCCTTTACGGTTGGTGCCGGTCAACGTCGCGCCAGACAGGGTTCGTTGCAAACCTTCATCAGTCAGGTGCTCGCCGATGGCGGTTTCGATTGCCTGACTGGGCCCTATGTCGGTTTCGCCTGACGCGGCGAAGATATGCCAAAGCAGCCGTTCGATCTGGTATCGCGGCGGAAACGCTTTCGAGGTGTCGGAATTGATTCGGTGTATGACGACCATGTCCAGATGTGGAAACACGAACGCGTATTGACGGCGGTAACCGGCAGCAAAATAGTAATGTGCCTTCGTTCTGAGATGCCGGAAGCTGTCGTAGCCAGTCCACCACATGTAGCCATATCCCCGGCCCGGGCCGATTTTCGAATGGCTTTTCGTACTCGTTGCGACCCAGTCTTCGGAGACAAGTTGCTGGCCTCTCCATTTGCCTTTGCGCAGATATAACAACGCAAACCGCGCCAAATCGCGTGCGGAAATGCGGAACGGATAGGCCGCGTGGATCGACTTGGCGCCGGTGAAATACTCGCCGTCGGCGGGCACGTAGTCTTGCATCTGCAAGGGTACGGCGATCCGGTGCTTGAACGCTTCGAAGATATCGGCTCCGGTTTGCTGCCGGTAGATCGTGCCGAGCGCGTTGAAATCCCAATTGTTGTAGTGCCAGAGCGTCCCCGGTGCAGAACTGCCCCGTTTCGGTTTCGACGCAGTCATGCCTTTCGACTCGTACAGCGCCGCATGATAAATGCCGGATCGCGCCTTGATCAGATCGCCGACGGTTGCCTGCTTCTCCACATCCGTAAGCGACGGCTCGTTATCATCGATGCCAAGGTCGGTCATGCTATCGGTCAGGTCTATTTTCTTCTCCGCGACGGCAATCCCGATCAGCGCGCTGAGCAGGCTTTTGCGGACGGAGTGCGCCGGCGACTTCGTCGCAACTTCGCCCCATTCGTCTACGACGACACCGTGCTGAACGATCATCACCGCGGTGGAACCGATTTTTTTCGAGAAAGCGCGCGCATCGGCCAGATGCGACGAAGACCAGCCCATTGCTTCCGGAGACGCCGCCTTGGTCCAGATTTTACCCGGATATCGGGACTGCTGTGCGGTTGCTGGGCCGACCGAAAACCAAAGAAAAGCCGTTACCGACAAGGCGATGAGATGCAGTGCTTTCATGCACATAATTAAACAGGTTTGGCTTAGGGCGACAATTAATTAGAGACTATGGCGCGACCTTTACTCGGCTAGCTTGCCTTCTGCGCGGTCTCTCTCAATCGCGTCGGGTTTTCGGTCGCCTTCTACGCCGTAGCCACCGCCGCCGGGTGTGCGCAGCAGGATCGTATCGCCGGATTTGACGATATGCTGCTGTTTCGGATCGACAGGCTGGCCGTTTATCTGCAGTTCGCCGGTCGCACCGCCGCCGCCGCCCGCGACGCCTGGTGCGGCGACCCGGGTCCGCTCTGCAAGAAAGGCAACGGCGGTCGGCGTCTTTGACACACTCTCGAACAGAACTTCCTGACCGAGGCCGCCGCGAAATTCACCCGTGCCGCCGGAGCCGGGCCGTAGCGCGCGACGATGCACGCGCAGCGGGGCCAGCTGCTCGATGACTTCGATGGGTGTCGTGGAGATATTGCTCGGCCAGCTGAGGCAGCTTTGCCCGTCCGTCTGGTTGGTGCCGCCCATGCCGCCATTGAAAAAGAACAGCTTCGCGAAGGGGGCGCCGCTTTCGGTGACCCCGGACTGGTTGATGCACCACAGCGGCGAGCCGGCGCCCGCCATGATTTTTTCCGGAATGACCTTGGCGAGTGCGCCGAAGATCAGCGAAGGCACGAAATGGCCGATCAATGCGCGCGAGCCGCCCGAGGCTGGGAATTGTGGGTTGAGGATGCAGCCTTCCGGTGCGGTTGCGCTGATCGGTCGAATCGATCCGTCATTGTTTGGCAGATTTGGCGCAGCAGCGCATTTCATCGCATAGGCCGTCATTGCGTAGGTGTAGCACATGGCGCAATTGATCGCCTTGTCGACCTGTGCGGCGAAGTCGGCATGAACTTCGTCGTCGTCGATAGTAAGCGTCACTTTGAGGTCGAGCGGTTCCGTCAGACCGTCGGTTCGGATTGTATTTTCGTAAGTGCCATCGGGTAGTTCTCTTATCGCGGCACGCATGGCGCGTTCCGATCGCGTCTGGATCTCCATTGCCAGGTCGTCGAGCGTTGCCAATTCGTATTCGCTCATGAAGGTATCGATCCGGGCGTCCATAAGGTCGAGCGCCGTGATTTGCGCCCAAAGGTCGCCGACGACCTCGTCCGGCGCGCGCACGTTCTTGCGCAAGAGACCGAAGAAGGTTTCGTCCGGTTCGCCGGCACGGATGACCTTCATGATCGGAATTTGAAAGCCTTCCTCGAACACTTCGCGCGGCTCCGGCGAGCGGATCTTGCCGCCGATATCCGGTGCGTGTGCCGTGCTGCCGGCGAACCCGACGATCTTTCCGTTGAAGAACAGAGGTTTTCCGACGCTGATATCGGGCAGATGGCCCGTGCCCATCCAGATATCGTTGGTAATCAGCACATCGCCCGGTTGAAGCGTTTCCGCCGGGAACTCGTCGAGGAAATGCCGGATCGTGCGCGGCAAGGTTCCGATGAAGGACGGAATGCTGTCCGTCGCCTGAACAAGGGAGCGGCCCGCGGCATCGGTAATGACGCAGGAAAAGTCATGGCTATCGCGCACAACGGTCGAGAAAGAGGTGCGAACGAGCGCGGCGGCGGCCTCGTCGACAATGGACACAAGCCGTGTCCACAACACTTCCAGCGTCGCGGAATCGAACGAATGCGTGCTCATTGCGGGTCCTCCGGCAGCTCGACCAAAAGGTTTCCATCGACATCGACCTGCACCGTGCTGCCTGGTCCGACGATCAGGGTGGATTCGCTTTCCTCGATCACCGCGGGGCCTTCAAAGGTTTCTCCGGCTCGCAGCTGCGAACGGTCGAACACCGCGGTGTCGATATAGTCGTCGTTTTCCGGAAAGCGCACCGGACGGGTTCTGCCCGTCTTCGTCCCGTTCTCCGTTTCTGCGGTTGCAGTGAAACCGACGCCGTCGCCTGGTACGTCGGCACGCAGCGAGACGCGAATATTAATGATTTCCGCATTCACGTCCGGCGGCGTGCGCGAGAAGGTTTTGCGGTAAGTGTCCTCGAACGACTTCAACAATGCCGGTGCGGCGTTTGCGTTATAAGGACCGTCTGGAAGTTCGGTCACGACTTCGAATCCCTGGCCGATATACCGCATGTCGGCGAGCCGCGTGATGCGCGCGGTTGCCGGATCAAACCCAGTCTCCTCGATGACCTTGGCCGCATCCGTTTCGAGATCCTTGAATGCGGCTTCGAGGCGTGGCCAGTCCATATCGCTGAGGCGGCTGGCGATCGTGACAACCCGGTCGATACGCGCGGGCGCGATCAGCAGGCCAAGCGCGGACGCGACGCCGGCCGCTAATGGGCAGAACAGCCGTTTTACGCCAAGTTTCTTGGCAACGTAGTAGGCGTGAACCGGTCCCGCACCGCCAGTCGCCAGCAACGTGTATTGCCGCGGGTCCTTGCCCTGTTCGGCGATGTGCACGCGCGCGGCGCTGGCCATGTTTTCGTTTACAACATCGTAGATGCCGCGCGCGACATCAACCACGGACAGACCGGTGCGGTCGGCCAGTGGCTGCATCGCGCGTGCTGTGGCATCGCGGTCAATCTTCATGCTGCCGCCGGCAAAATATTCGGCGTTCAGAAAGCCGAGAAGCAGGTCGGCGTCGGTTACCGTCGGCGCCTCGCCACCACGGGCGTAGCACACGGGTCCAGGTTCCGAGCCCGCGCTTTCCGGTCCGACCTTCAAGAGATCCATCGCATCAATGTGGGCGATAGAGCCGCCGCCGGCGCCGATTTCGATTAGTTTGATCGCGGAAATGTTGAGCGGCAACCCGCTGCCTTCGGCGAAGCGTTTCTCGCGGGCCGCTTCGAAATGATAGTCGACATGCGGTTCGCCATCCTCGACCAGTGCAAGTTTTGCCGTCGTGCCGCCCATATCGAAGGCGAGAACGTTATCGATTCCGGCGCGGCTGCCGAAATAGGCAGCGACCAAGGCTCCCGCGGCGGGGCCGGATTCGAGGAGTTGGACCGGTGACCGTTTGGCTTCGTCGATATGGGTCAGGCCGCCGTTCGAGAGCATCATGAAATAGGGGGCATCGACGCCCAAATCGGCTGTCTGTTTAACCAGCTGGTCGACATAGGTGTGTGCCAGCGGTTTTACATAGGCGTTGGTTACGGTCGTCGATGTACGGTCGTATTCGCGAATTTCCGGCGCGACATCATGCGATGCCGTAACGATCAGATCCGGGTAATTTGTCGCAATAGCGGCCAACGCTGCATCTTCATGCTCCGGGTTGGCATAAGCATGCAGGAACACGATCGCAATCGACTCAACGCCAAGCGCAACCAACTCGCCGACCCGTTGCAGCAGTTCGGCTTCATCCAGCGGCGTGATCTCGCTGCCGTCCGGGGCGATGCGTTCGGTCACTTCGAGCCGTAAGTCGCGTGGCGCCAATGGCTTCGGCATTGCGATGTAGATGTCGTAGAGCTCGTACTTCCGTTCCCGCCCGATCTCCAGAACGTCGCGGAATCCCTTGGTTGTGATCAGCCCTGTTCGCGCGCCCTTGCGTTCGATCAAGGCGTTCGTGAACAAGGTCGTGGCATGGACGATCCGGTACAAAGAGTCCGGCGCGACATCATGCTCGAGCAATTTTTTCAACCCTGTCAGCACGCCACGTGATGGATCGTCGGGCGTGGTCAGCCCCTTGCCTTTACTGATCCGGCCCGTGGCGCGGTCGTAGACGACGATATCGGTGAAGGTTCCGCCAATATCGATGCCGAGTGCGTGTGTCTGGCTCACGGGATCAGGGCCGGAGCGGCGGTTCGATCCCGTCCGGGATTTCGGTCTGTGCGACGTTCAGGGTCATCGAAATAATGGTGTAGTAGCCGCACAAAGCGATCAACTCCACGGCGCCGGCTTCGCCCAGCTGTTCGACGACCCAGGCATAGTTTTCATCACTGACACTCTGCTTCTCGTGCAGTTCAGTACAGAATTCATACACTGCCGCTTCGTCGGATTTGACGAAGCTCGGGCGGCGGCGCTGCGCCATCGCATTGACGATGGCTTCGTCGACGCCGGCTTCGAGCGCAATGCGGGCGTGCGCCCACCATTCATACTGCGCAGTCCAAAAACGTCCCGTTACCAGGATCGCGATCTCGCGCAAATTATCCGGCAGGGTTCCATCGAATCGTAAAGCGGCTCCCATGCGTTGGACGGCGTCCGCGACGCCTGGGTTGTGCAGCAACGCGGCAAACGGTCCGCGGACGCTGCCGCGCGGACCCGACGCGATACCGTCATGGGCCTTTTTCTGCGCTGATGTCATGTTTTCTGGGTCGAGTGCGGCCAACCGGCTCATGAATATCTTCCTCATAAGTGTTTCGAATTTGCGGCCAGCTTAACGATCCATGACGGTGGGTAAAGAGCGCGGCACGATTGAGATGGGTTCAAAGGCGGGATAGCATAAAGATATCACTCGAAGGAGATGATCCGATGGCAGGCGGGATCGATATCAAAGGCGCGAAGAAGCGTCTTGCCGAGAGAAAACGTGATCTGGAGGAAATCGCAGTGTCGAGCCGCGAGTCACGCAAGCCTGTCGAGTTGGACCAAAGCAGGGTCGGTCGTCTTTCACGGATGGATGCGTTACAGGATCAGGCTATGGCGTTGGAAACTGAGAGGCGGCGTGAAATCGAATTACGTCGCATCGACGCGGCGCTTAACCGTGTGGAGGCGGGCGATTACGGCTATTGCCTTACCTGCGGGGAAGAAATCGAGCCGAAACGCCTGGAATTCGATCCGGCGACGCCGGTTTGCATCGATTGTGCACACTAGGCGACGCCCGAAAGACTGTGGCGAAGCTACCCGACTGCCTGATCCAAGCCCTTCGAGGGTAGCGAGAACGTGACGGAGGTTCCTACACCAACATCGCTGTCAATAATCAGATGACCGCCGTGTTTTTCGACGAGATGTTTTGTGAGATACAGGCCAAGGCCGGTGCCTTCGAGATGCTGTGACGCGGCTGTAATCGCCTGGGTAAACGGTTCGAGGATGCGCGCGATATCTTCCTGAGCGATGCCCATGCCAGTATCGGCGACGGTAAATCCTATCGTACCATCGTCCTGCGGTCGCACCGTAACGGCGATCTTTCCCGGCGCGGGCGTGAACTTTATGGCGTTTGTCAGCAAGTTCAGGAGAACTTGCCGCAGCCGAAGTGTGTCGGCCCGAACAACCGTAAGAGCTTCGTCGACATGTGTCTCCAATGTGAGGCCCGCTCGAACGAGACGCTCTACAATCATAACCTCGCATTCGCGAAGCAGGCTCCGGATATCGACATCGGAGACGCTGATCGAAAACTCTCCCGTATCAATCTTAGCAACGTCGAGAATGTCGTTGATGATTGCCAGCAGATGGGTTCCGGAAGCGTTTATATCCTTGGCGTAATCCAGATAACGGTTGCTGCCGATCTCACCGAAAACTTCGTTCTTCATGACATCGGAGAAGCCGATGATGGCATTGAGTGGTGTGCGCAATTCATGGCTCATGTTGGCGACGAATTCGGTCTTTGCGGTGTCGGCTCGCTCTGCGCGATCCTTGGCGTCGCGTAGGGCGTCTTCCGTCAGTTTTTGCTGCGTGACGTCTGCACCGGTTCCCCGATAGCCGAGAAACACATCGTCGTCGTCGTAGTACGGAACGCCGCTGATCGCCAACCAGACCACCTGCCCATTTGCCTTGGTGCGCGGATGGACGAAGTTCCGGAAAGGCCGATGGGCTGCCAAGTCATCCAGATGTGATTGCCAAATAGCAGGATCAAGCGATTTTTCGACGCCGGACTCCTGCCGTGTCTTCCCAAGCAACCACTCTGCTGGAACGCCTGTAATTTCGGTAAAACGTTTAGAAAAATAGGAAAACCGGAGATCTCTATCCACCTCCCAGAACCAGTCGGACGTCGTTGTCGCGAAGTCGCGGAAACGTTTCTCCGTTTCGTTCAGAGCTTTGTGAGTCGCGCGGCGGAGTTCGAGCTCGTCGACGACAAGTGCGGCCATATCCTCGAGAATGCAGAGCTCCTTTTTGCCAAAGACGCGCGGCTGGGTATCGAAGACGCATAGGGAACCCAAGCTCATATGCTTTGGGGTTTGCAGGGGCGCGCCTGCATAGAAGCGTATTCCCGTTGGACCGGTAACAAAGGGGTTATCGCAAAACCGCGCATCGCGCGTGGTGTCTTCGATAACCAGCGGTGTGTCCTGTGTAATCGTCATTGTGCAGAACGCGCCGGTTCGTTCGCACTGGCTTAATTTGGCGCCATAAGCGGATTTGAACCAGACACGTTCCGCCTCGACGAAGGTCACGAAGGCCATGGGCGTGTCGAGGGCGGTCGAAACGATGCGCGTGATGCGATCGAATGCTTCTTCCGGTTCCGTATCGATGATGGCAAAACTACCCAGTGCCTCAAGACGGGCGGATTCAGCGTCCAATGAAGTCGCTGCGGGATCGCTCATCACGGATTTCTCGTAGGGCCGAGTATCATACTCTCTTGCGCCTGGGTCGCGACGCACGAAGCGCCAGCAGAAGAAAATTAGCGCGTATTAACCAAACGAATGGCGATTGCGTGCCATGCCGATGGTCAACATGCGATGGTAAAGAATCCCATAACAATTCAGTGCGAAGGATTTTACAAACACATGGTTTACGTTTGATTAAGGACGCCACCTAGGAGGAGTTCGGGTGTTCATTCGGTTTTGGCTGATAGGAGCCGCGATTAGCGTTCGATGAAGCTTCGCCCGATATACTGCTGATGCACCTGTTTGGTGCCTTCCCAGATCTGGCAGATCTTGGCGTCGCGCATGAGCCGTTCGACTCGATAATCCTTGATATAGCCATAACCGCCATGGAGTTGGACCGCATCGGTCGCAATGCGCATAGCGACGTCGCCCGCCCGCATTTTCAGCATCGACGCCTCAACACTGAAATCTTCCGCGCCGCTGTCGACCATGCGACCGACATGCCACAGCAGCGTTTCGCAAAGCGCCAAATCCGTCGCCATATCGGATAGCAGGAACTGAATGCCCTGAAAATCGATGATCGGGCGGCCGGACTGGCGGCGCTGATTGATATAGGCGGCGGCATCCTCGAACGCGGCGCGGGCGATGCCGAGCGCGTGCGCACCGACACTGGGCCGGGACTTGTTCAACGAGGCCAGCAGAATGCGCAAGCCGTCGCCGGGTTCGCACAGCAGGTTCTCGCGCTGGACGCGGCAATCGTCGAATGTCAGCGGTGTCGTTGCGGAGGCACGCATCCCCATCTTGTCTTCCGGCTTGCCGGCGGAGAAGCCGGGTGTATCCCTCTCGATCACAAGGGCCGACATGGACTTCTTGTCGTCGCCGATCTCCGACCATTTGCCGAAAACCAGATAAAAATCGGAAACATCGCCGTTGGAAATGAAGGTCTTGCCGCCACTAACGATGATGTCGTCGCCATCCGGCGTGAAACGCGTGGTCATTCCCGTTGCATCGGAACCGGCGGTCGGCTCCGTGATGCACAGCGAGGCGAGCGCGCCTTCGGCAAGTTTTGGCAGGAATCGTTTTTTCTGCTCTTCGGTGCCGAAGTCGATGACCGGTTTCATGGCATGAAAGTTGGTCGCCCAGATGATGCCCGTCGCGGCACAGGCTTTGCTGATCTCGCGGACGCAGGCGAGATAGGCGCTGAACGACATGGCGGCGCCGCCATACGCCTCCGGCACGAACATAGCGTTGAGGCCCAACGCATTGATGTCTTCGACATTATCCCAGGGGAACGCACCGCTGGCGTCGTAGGCGGCGGCACGCGGCGCGATCTTGTCGCGGGCCAGCGCTCGCACGCTTTCGAACAGAAGCGCCTCATCGTCGCTCAGCGTGACCGTTGCGTCGAGATGATCGAAGAGTTTCATACCGTGTTTCCTACAAGGCGACGGATTGCGCGCCGTCGAGGTAAATCGTGTCCCCCGTCAGGAACGGGATGTCCTCGGAAAACAGTGCCGCGACTAGACGCGCCACGTCGCCGACCGTGCCTGGCTTCTGCATCGGTGCGCGCTGCCGCAGCCATTCGCGTGTTTTTTTGTCGGCAAAGAAATCATGGTTGAAGTCGGTCTCTATATATCCGGGCGCAATATTCATGACGCTGATTCCGTCCCGCGCCCACTCGACCGCATGACAGCGGGTGATCGCGGCGATCGCGGCCTTCGAGGCACAATAGGGCAGGTTGCGCGGCACGCCGATCTTGTCCCAGAAGGATCCGATATTGACGATGGCGCCGCCATCCGCAGCGCAAAGATAGGGATAGGCCTCGCGGCTCACCATCATCACCGAGGTGGCGTTTGTCCGCATGACGTTGTCGTAATCCGCGACCGACAGTTCGGCGCTTTTGTGTTCTTTCAGGACGCCCGCGTTGTTGACCAAACCATTCAGTCCGCCTGCCGCTTGCGCGAAACCGGCCAGCGCAGCCGTGACGCTATCCTCGTCCGTCACGTCACAGGTAAAGGGTAGGAGCGTCGCGTTCGTGGGGATATCGTCCGGGAGCCCACCGCCGCGCGACAGGCACCCGACCGTGAAGCCGCGACGGGCCAGCTCGCGTACGATCTCCGCGCCAATACCCCGGCTCGACCCAGTAACCGCGATCGCCTTCGTGCCCTCAGCCATCGCGGAAGACCGGCTTGCGCTTGTTCAGGAACGCGTCGGTGCCTTCCACGCAGTCTTCGGTCTGGAAGGACATGGTGTTGAGGTCCGCTTCGACCTTGAGTCCCTCGTAGACCGGAAGATCAAGCGCCCGCTTCACTGCGTCGCGGGCGAAGCCCAGGACAGGCAGGCTGTAACAGGTGAACTCGCGGGCGTAGGCCATGCCGGCTTCCAAAGGATCGCCGTCGACGATGCGATTAACGAGCCCAATGCGCTCCGCCTCTTCGGCCTCCACCGTTCGGCCGGTCATGATTATCTCCAGGGCTCTTGCCTCGCCAACCAGCCGGGGTAGTCGCTGAGTGCCGCCATATCCGGGGATGAGGCCGAGCTTTATCTCCGGCAGGCCCATCTTGGCGTTGGGCGTCGCAATCCGAAACGTGCAGGCGGAGGCCAGTTCGAAGCCGCCGCCGAAGGCGTACCCGTTGATAATCGCCACCGACGGGATCGGGAAGGTGTCGAGCCGGGCGAACGTGCGCTGACCCGCTTCCGCACCGGCTTTGGTTTCCGACAGGCTGCGGCCCGCCAACTCGTTGATATCGGCACCGGCACAAAAAGCTTTTTCGCCCGCGCCAATAAAGAGGACGGCTCGGGCGTCCGACTCCGCGACTTCGCTTAACGCCGCGCCGATATCGCGTACGATCTGAAAGCTCAGGGCATTCAACGCTTCAGGCCGATTCAGCGTAATGACGGCGAATTCGTCCTTTCGGGTCAACTCTACGGGCATGGTTCAGCTCCCTTAGTTCGGCCGCGTGAAACGGATAGGCTCCGGCATGATTTTCCCGGCTCGGGCCAAGTTCGCCAGTTCCCGTTTCAGAATTTTGCCGCTCGCGGTCAGCGGTAACGCGCCCATGGCGATGTAATACTCTGGCATGTCCTGCACCGACAGTCCGGATTCATACAAATGTGATAGGATGTCGGCGCCGCTCGGCGTTGCGCCCGCGCTTGGGATGACAGCCAACCCGACTTTTTCGCCGAGCCGCTCGTCCGGAACGGGGAACGCTGCCGCTTTTTCGATCCCGATGTGTTTGATTGCCAAATCCTCGATCTTCGCCGGGTGGATATTGTGCCCGCCCCGGATGATGATGTCCTTGAGTCGGCCGACAATTTCCAGGCATCCGTTTTCGTTCATGCGCCCCAAATCGCCGGACAGAAACCAACCGTCCCGGTTGAACGACTCCTCCGTTGCCGTCTGGTTGTCGAAATAGCCGAGCATGAGGCACGCACCCTTGCCACCGATTTGGCCGATTTCTCCAGCGGCGACTTCCCTGTCCGGGTCGTCTTGGTGGAATAGCCGAACCGTATAGCTCGGTCCGCCACGCCCGCAGGTCGCAACGATCGTCTCCGCATCGTCGCCGGGGTAAGTGTATTGATGTGACGAGTTTTCCGTCATGCCGTAAATATTCTGCGGCGCGATGCCTTGATCGAGGAAAGCCTGCGCCGTGGCGCGTGGGATTGGGGCGCCCGCCATATAGAAGACCTCGACCTTGCCGATGCGGTCCAAACCGCGCGCCATCTGATCCGCCTGAATGTCCATGGCGTGTGTCGGAACGCCCATGACGTAGGTCGCGCCGGACTCGGTGATCCAGTCGAGCGGCTTCATGCCGGCAGGAGGATCGTTGACCACCAATTCGCCGCCGCAAACCAGGATCTGAGCGACGGCGACCCAGGCGATGTGATGGCTGAGCGGACTCAAGGAGAGTAAAACTGTACCGGTTCCGTGTTTCCAGTCGGCAACCATATCGCGCGGATTGGCGAGCAGCGTGTTGTGGGAATGCATGACACCCTTCGGCGTCCCAGTCGTGCCCGACGTGAACGCCAGATAGCAGACCCGGTCCGGGTTGTCGTCGGGAGGAACCGACTCGGCCGCACCGGTGCACGCGACAGGAAAGTTGTCGCCGGGATCGTGTCCGCCGGGCAGTCGGACGGCATGTTTCATCGCTGGCAAGGCGGTTAGTTCTGTCAAAAAGGTGGCATCCGTCTCGGCGAAGACGGCGGCCGCACCCAGGTCCTGCAATAGTTTCAGAATGTCCGCCTTCGTATAGCTGCGATGCAGTGATGGATTGCAGACATAGCCATTTCGGGCACAGGCTAGAAATACGATCACAGCCTCCACGCGGTTCGCGAGCCAGATCGCGACCCGGTCACCCTTCCGCAAGCCCGCGTCGTGCAGCGATTTGGCAACGGCGTCGCTCCACGCCTTTACCTCGTGCCAGGTGAGGCGTCTCCGGCTGTCGCGCAGGGCGAAGGCATCCGGCCGTTCAGCGGCGTGACCGACAACGAGGGAATAGAAGGTGTCCGGCCGCCACAGCCCTTCATCGTAATAGCGCCGGGCTTCAGCGGGATCGTGCCGTGTCAGCAGCGTATTCACGCGAAGTCCTTGCGCAAGGCATCGTTCCCGTAGAGCAGGCGATAGAGCCCTCGGGATATCGGCCCTGTGCCGTGCCGTTGCAGCGCGGGCTGCGGAAAAACCGTTCGGCATGCGGAGCGGACAAGCTTCGGTTCCGTCCCTTCGACGAACAGCGCCCATTCGACGGTTGAGTCTTTTTCCGACCGCAGACGTCCTTCGGTCGTGTCGGTGGCAGTGCGCTGCTGGTTGCTTTCGAGCAGCTGTGCGCCGGTAATGCCCGGCTGATCGAGCACGGCCGGTATCGCGTCCGAGACCAGCCAGTCGGCAAGCGCTGACGGCAACGCAACGCCAGGGCGCGGACGGAAGGATGCGGCAACCGATCCATAACCGCGCCCCACGCGGGTATGAATGTCCAAGACGGCGCGGGTCATGTTGTGAAAGCTCGGCATGATGCGCTGTGTCCACGGTGTCGGGTTGTCGAGCGCCGCACGGTAGGGCTTGCTCGACAGGATATCCGCGCCGGTCGTATCGTAGAGCGCCATATAGCGGGGACGCCCGGCTATCGCGCCGTACCGCCGGCCGCTCAGGAAGCCCGACACATCGCATCGCTCGTTGACGTGTTGCCGATTGTACCACTCATTGAAATCTGCCTCCGCATCGGCTTGGGCGTCGGTCCAGACGGCAAGAACGGCCCTGGCTTCTGTACTGTTGGGATGCACGCTTGTCTGCCTCCTCAATGCGGTTATGGTGGCTTATACCAAGGGTTACTGTCAGTGCTCCTTGGTATTAATCCCAGCATGGCGGCAGGCGTTTTGTCCAGCCGTCCGACGGAACGCGAGTAGAGACGGGTAATGACGAAGATATTGTTGGTGCAAGGCGCGAATATGGTCTGGCTCGGCAAGCGCGAGCCAGAGCTTTATGGCACGACCACAGCAACCGAGCTCGACGCGTTGATGCGCGACCGCGCCGCAGCTCTTAGCGTCGAGTTGGACATATTCTACGCCAACATCGAGGGTGAGGCGATCTCCCATATCTATCAATCCGTTAAAGACGGGATCGACGGCATCTTGATGAATCCGGCTGGATTTACCTATGCCGGATACGCGCTGCGTGACTGCATTCGTGCTGTGTCATTACCCTATGTCGAAGTTCATATGACCAATATCGAACGCCGCGGTACTCGTTCGGTCTTGGCGCCAGCCGCAAACGGGGTTGTTTACGGCTTGGGTATTTCCTCTTATGTACGTGGCCTTGATGCTTTGCTCGACGTGATCGGGGATTCCGCGTGAAGAAACCGCAGCCGCGCTATCAGGAAATAACCGACGAACTGCTTGGCGATATCGGTGCCGGTAAATTCGCCGTGGGCTCGATGCTGCCGACGGAGCTCGAGCTCTGTGATCGGTTCGAGGTGAGCCGCTTCACCATTCGCGAGGCGTTGCGGCGGTTGCATGACATGGGGTTGCTGCATCGGCGGCGCGGGTCGGGCACGGTCGTACGCGCGCAGGAACCGCAGGCGGCGCTTGTGCAGGCGCTGAGTTCGATGTCGGCGATGCTGCAATATCCGCCGGAAACGCAAATAAGAGCGCTTAGGAGCGAGACGATTACCGCCAGTGCAGCACAGGCTCGCATGTTGGACTGCAAAGTCGGTCGTAAGTGGGAACGGATCAGTTGCGTGCGTTGGATTGAGGGGTCCGACACGCCGATATGTTGGACGGACGTTTACGTGTTGCCGCGCTACAAAGATGTCTTCAAATTCATCGGCGTCGAACCGAAGCCGGTGTTCGAACTCCTGATAGACGAGTTCGGCGAAACCGTAACCAACGTACGCATTGAAATGTCGGCAACCAGTGTAACTGCGGAAATGGCTGAGGCGCTAGCCGTCGAACCGGATACGCCGGCCATGACGATCGTACGCCGCTATGTGGGCAATCGCGACCGGACGTTCGAAGTGTCCGTCAGCGTGCATCCGGAAGGACGCTTCACTTACGCGATGGATCTGGAGCGGGAGTGGGGCGTGCGCGCCTGATCGGCGTTCTTAAGACGACGAATGGGCCGCGTGCTGACGTGCCTTAAAGGCGGTTTCCCAGTTTTGTCCGTCGAAATGCGATAGCTCGTAATCGTCTGTTTGCAGATCGAAATCGTTCAGACACCGGACGTTGACGTTGAACTTATCCGGTGCAGTGCGCGGGTGCGAATAGGTATGAATCCCACAATTCGGGCAAAAGAAGTGCGTCGCGATCTTCTTGTTGAACTGATAGCCCTTCAAAGTATCCGCGCCCGATAGCAAGCGGAAGCGATCTTTGGGAACGGCGTAGTGCACAGATCCCTTCTTGGCGCACAATGAGCAGTTGCAGTCTCCGAGTTTGGACAGATCGCCATCGACTTCGAAGGTGACTGCGCCGCAATGGCAGCTTCCATGATATGTTTGCATCGTTTCTTCCTCTTGCTTGTCTAAGCTACACTTTGCCATAGACGCAGCGCTGCCGCAGTATCGATTGCGGTATAGACATATCGTAACAAACAGACAGAACGGGAACTTCTTCCATGGGACCTTATCGCAGCTTTCTCTTCGCGCCCGGCAACCATCCGCGCAAGGTCGAGAAGGTCTTCGACGTGGGCGCCGACGGCGTCATTCTCGACTTGGAAGACGCGGTCGCGAATGACGAGAAGACCGCGACGCGCGAGGTGATCGTCGCGGCGCTGCAGCGGCCGCGCCGCAATCTAGGTTACGTCCGGGTCAACTCGTTCGAGACGGAATTCTGTTTCGGCGACCTTGAAGCCATTGTGGGCAAGGGCCTCGACGGCATCGTGCTGCCGATGGTCGAAAGCGCATCGCAACTTCTTGCCGTTGATTGGATGCTGGCCAACCTGGAACGCAAAACGGGTCTCGAAATAGGCAAAATAGATCTTGTTCCTATTCTTGAGACGGGAAAGGGGATCGCGGCGCTGCCCGAAATCGCCGGTTGCGGCAGCCGTGTCCGGCGCATGGCGTTTGGTGCCGGCGATTATTCGCTCGACATGAACATGGAATGGACGTTGGACGAGGTTGAGCTCGACGGCGCGCGGGCTCGCATGGTGCTCGCGTCGCGGGCGGCCGACCTGGAGCCGCCGCTGGATACAGTTTGGATTCATATCAAGGATCTCGAGGGGCTGCGAAAATCCTCGGAACGCGCCAAGCGCATGGGATTCCAGGGAAAGATGTGCATCTACCCGCCTCAGGTCGCAGTCGTGAACGAGGTGTACAGTCCCGGTGCGGCGGAAGTCGAACACGCGGAGCGTGTCGTTGCCGCGTTCGCGGAGGCGGAGAAGGCCGGATCGTCTTCGATCCAGCTGGATGGCTACTTTATCGACTACCCGATCGTCTATAAGGCGCAGCGTATTCTCGATGCAGCCAAAGTCATCCAAGATCGCGATGCCGGTTAGGGAGGCTGGAGAAATGCCCGTCGCACCTGCGGATTCGCAAGCCCTGGAACAATTGTTGTCGGCTCATCCCGCCTGGACGGGAGTTTTGACTGCGGCGGAGGCGGTCGGGCTTGAGAGGCATGTGCTGCTGCATAGTGGGCCGCCTGCTGAACGGGCGCATGTCGTGCCGACTTTGAATTCGGCTGCCGTCGCCTGCGTTTTCGAAGGGTGGGCAAGGGACCTTGACGAGGCCGACGAGCTGATTGCATCAGGTGACGTCCGGTTCGAGCCGGCGCAGGACCGCAATGTGGCGACCCCGCTGGCCGCGGTCGTATCGCCTTCCATGCGTGTTGTTGAATTATCGGATCAGAACGGTTCCGGCCAGCGTGCGTTCGCGCCGCTAAACGGCGGCGGCACGGGTGGCGCGCCGGCGGCCCGTTATGGCCGAAAATCGCAGGCGGCGCTCGACCTGCTCCGCTTCCTCAACGAGGAGGTCGCGCCTGCCATTGCACCCGCTGCGACGGAGCCGGTGCCTTGGTTGCCGATTGTCGATCACGCGCTGACAAAAGGAGACGACGCGCATCTGCGGCACCTCGAAGCTCATAAGACGCTTCTGGGCATCCTGCAGGAACGTCTGGGGTCTGGGTTTGCGAGTTCTGATGTCGGCGCGTTCGTCGCGGAATGGCCAATCTTTCATCTGAATTTTTGGATGGCTGCCGCACGGTGTGCGCTTTCTGCGGCGTCGGGCGTAAAAGGAAGCGGGCTGATCACGGCGTTCGGCGGTAATGGCGCCGAGTTCGGGTTGCAGGTAAGCGGGCTACCCGGGTGCTGGTTCACCGTTCCGGCTGACGTGCCAAGCGGTACCGTGCGAGCGCCGTATTCGCTGGAGTCCTGTGTCGGCGCATACGGGGACAGCGCGCTCGCGGAGGGGTTCGGTCTTGGCGCAATGGCCCTGTCTTTTTGCCCTGATATGCAGGCGCTGCACGAAGGCTATTACGACCAGGAGATCTATACGCTGCCCGAAAAACACTTGTTGTCGGTACATACCGGATTGCCGCTCTCCGGCGCCCGCGCGGGCCTGTCGGCGCGCGCCGTCGTGGAAAGCGGCGTGACGCCAGTCGTTGAACTGGGGCTTGTCGACAAAGCGGGTGTCGATGGCGGTCTTGGCGCGGGACTGTACCGTCCGCCGTTGGAGCCTTTTGTCGCGGCGTGCGCTGCGCTGAACCAGTCTTAACGAACCTTGAAGACCAACTTGCCGCGCAAATGGCGCGCTTCGCTGATTTCGTGCGCGGCTGCCGCTGCGGACAAGGGGTATTCCGTTATTTCGGGAATGGGAATTTTGCCGGCCGTGACGAGTTTAACAATCCGCTCCAGGTGTGGGCGATCACGTCCCACGGCTGGCCGCAGGGAGTGAACATCCTCACGCGGTGATTCCGGTGCTTTGGCACCGGAGGCAATGAACGCCGCACGCCCTCCCGGCGCGAGCACATTGAAGGACCGCTTCGCGACGTCGCCGCCGACGGTTTCGAAAACCGCTTCGCATTCGGAGACCACTTTGGTGAAATCCAGGGCGTTATAATCGATGATTTCGTCGGCGCCGAGGCTGCGCAGATAATCGTGGTTGACGGCGCTGGCCGTTGTTATCACGCGGGCGCCAAGATACCTGGCGAGCGCAATGGCGAAACCCGCAACACCGCCGGCGCCGCCTTGTATCAGGATTGTCTCGCCTCGCTTAAGCTGCAGCGTATCCTCGATGGAAATCAGTGCCGTCAATCCGATCAGTGCTACGGACGCTGCTTCGACGTGGGACCATCTGTCCGGCTTCGGAGCGAGGATCGAGGACTTGATCGCGATCTTTTCCGCGTAAGCGCCTTCCTGTCCGACATCGCAGACTCCGAAGACCGAATCGCCGACTTGCACGTCCTTGACGTCATCGCCTACAGCGCGAACCACGCCCGAGAAATCCCGGCCGAGGACGTAGGGAAAGTCGGTAATCGTACCACTCGCCCCGGATCGGACCTTCCAATCTGCCCCATTTACGCTCGCCGCGTGTATGTCGACGATCGCTTCGCCCGGGCCAGCCACCGGATCGAGTATGTTGCCATAGGTTAGCACCTCGGGGCCGCCATGTTTTTCGATATACGCCGCTTTCATTCATTAACCTCTGATTTTATGCGCGATCCCGCACTAAGTCTGAATATTAGCCTATTGTCGACGGTTTGCGGGAGCGGATGCGCCATTCGAAGCAGTCGTCACCGTAATCCATGCGCTGCAGGACTTCGAGAACGAGAAACCGGTTATGCGCAGTAAGCGCCCCTTGCCATAGCCCGTTCCAGGACTCAAATGCGCTATCCGGAATGTTGGTGTGGCCGCGCATCACGCGCCAGCCATATTGCCGGACATGGACCGCATCACCTTTGGTTTCCACTTCGACCCGGTCGTCCTGTGCAGTTGCCATGGCCGCAAGATAGGCGCCAAAGGTTGCCGCATCGTTACCCGCAACACCGAGCAGCTTGGCAGTTTCCTCGTGATACTGCATGCCGATCAATAGCCCGGTCACATTGCCAAAATGGGTCGCTTCGGCGGGACCGAACAAGGCAGCCGACTCGCTTAGTAGCGCACGCGTGAAGTTCATCGAATAGTTTCGGTTTGCCTTGCGGAGCCGTTCCGGCGGCCAGTCTGTCGCATCGAAGGTGGGCGCGGCCGCGGGATCGAACGGGGGCGGTTGCTCGCCCGGGGAGAACCGTAAACGCTCTTCCGGTTCAAGATCATGGTCGTATTCGTAGAAATACCCGGCAAGGCCGTGCTGTCCGTCCATGGTCTGTGCGGTACAGACGAAACCCAGCCGCTTGTTGCTGAGCGAGACCCCGTTATGGCTGTACCAGCCGCGCAACAGCGCCCGCGATACCTCGCCGGGGATGGCGCAGATTGCGGTGCCGTCATAAATCCAGCGGGGTGGGACGAAACGGACCCAGGCCTTGCGGTCCGATTCGTACATGTACTGGACCTTCACCCCTGCGACGCTGTTCGATAGATAGTGATATTGCGCTGCGGCGACTGCGTCCGGCAGGCTATCAAGCCCCAACTTCTTGAGGCCTGGGAGGAAAAGGTCCTCATGCTGGCGTCGGAAGACACGAAACCACAGATCTTCCGCGTGGCGGGTACTGCCGCGCGTGACGGCCGTCATGATGAAACCCGTGACATAGGCATGATAGAGCGTGGCGACAGCGTCGTAGCCACGGATTACGTCGTCGTTTTTATCGGTCATCGATTTCGCGTTTCCTTGTTGCGGCACCAACGATATAACGGTCCATCGGCTTGAGGTAAAAGCGCCTTGCAGAAATATTCCATCTTTTCGCTCGCGAGGAACGCGTTAACGCGCCACGAAAATTGGCGCGAGGCTTGGCGGAGCCCGGATCCCAAGCCGGAATATGACGTTATCATTGTTGGCGGTGGCGGACATGGGTTGGCGACGGCCTATTACCTCGCCAAGGAGCACGGCGTTACCAACGTTGCGGTGGTCGAAAAAGGCTGGCTCGGTGGCGGTAACACGGGGCGCAACACCACAATTGTCCGTTCCAACTATCTCTGGGATGAAAGCGCTGGACTATATGAGCATTCCCTCAAGCTGTGGGAGGGCCTATCTCAGGCGCTGAATTTCAACGTCATGTTCAGTCAGCGCGGCGTGCTCAATCTCGCGCACAATCTGCACGACCTTCGGGAATTGTCGCGGCGGGTTAATGCAAACCGGTTGAATGGCGTCGATTCCGAAATTCTCTCCACCGACGAAGTGAAAGCGTTCTGCCCGCTGATCGACTGCTCGCCCGATATCCGCTACCCGGTTCTTGGCGCGTCCCTGCAGCGCCGTGGCGGCGTTGCCCGGCACGATGCGGTTGCCTGGGGCTTTGCGCGCGCCGCGGATGCGCTCGGCGTCGATATCATTCAAAACTGCGAGGTGACTGGCTTTCAGCGTACCGAAGGGCGCGTCGAGGGAATCGAGACGACCCGGGGCATTATCAAGGCGAAGAAGGTTGGCGTCGTAGCGGCAGGTCATTCCAGCGTCATCGCGGCCATGGCAGGTTTTCGATTGCCGATCGAGAGTCATCCGCTGCAGGCGTTGGTTTCCGAACCGGTGAAGCCGATCCTCGACACGGTCGTGATGTCGAATGCGGTGCACGCCTATATCAGCCAGTCCGACAAGGGGGAGATGGTCATTGGCGCGGGGATCGACGGCTATATCTCATATTCCCAGCGCGGTGGGTTCGATGTTGTTGAGGACACGCTGCAAGCGGTCGTCGAGCTGTTCCCGACTCTAAGCAGGCTCCGGATGCTTCGCCAGTGGGGCGGCATCGTCGATGTCTGTCCCGATGCCAGTCCGATCATCGGCAAGACGCCCGTCGATGGGCTGTTCATCAATTGCGGCTGGGGGACTGGCGGGTTCAAGGCGACGCCGGGCTCCGGCAATGTCTTCGCGCATACGATTGCGCACGACGAACCGCATCCGCTCAACGCGGCGTTTTCCCTCGATCGCTTTTCGTCCGGGGCGCTTGTCGATGAGCATGGCGCGGCGGCGGTCGCACATTAACGAGGGATAGGAAACAATGCTGCGCATTCCCTGCCCCTGGTGTGGCGAAAGAGATGTCGGTGAGTTTCACTGTGGTGGCGAGGCCCATATCGCGCGGCCTTCAGGCGCCGACACGATCGACGACGATGCGTGGGCGGAATATCTGTTCATGCGCCAGAATCCGAAGGGGTCGCATCATGAGCGCTGGAGCCACGCGCATGGCTGCCGGCGATGGTTCCATGTCGTTCGCGATACGGATAGCGACCAGGTCCTCGCGGTCTATTTGATGAACGAAGCGCCGCCCGATCTTCCGGGCCGATCGTCATGAAGCGGCAACGGTTCCGTCTGCCGTCGGGCGGTCGCATCGATCGCGGCGATGCGCGCGCTTTCAGCTTCAATGGGCGTCGCTATTATGGATTTTCCGGCGATACGCTGGCGTCGGCGTTGCTTGCGAACGGCGTGCATTTCGTTGGCCGCAGCTTCAAATACCATCGCCCGCGTGGCGTACTCGGTAGCGGTGCGGAAGAGCCCAATGCGCTGGTTCAGCTTGGCGCCGGTGCCCGCACCGATCCCAATATGCGGGCGACGACGACAGAATTGTTCGACGGTTTGCGCGCCGCCAGTCAGAACTGCTGGCCAACGCTGCGGTTCGATATCGGCGGTATCAACGACCGCCTTTCCGGCCTGTTGCCTGCTGGGTTTTATTACAAGACATTCATGCAGCCGGCTCGATTGTGGAAGCTCTACGAGAAATTTATCCGCAGGGCGGCAGGCCTGGGACGGGCGCCAACAGAACGCGACCCGGACCGCTACGATCAGCAATATGCGCATTGCGATGTCCTCGTCGTGGGAGCAGGCCCGGCAGGACTGGCTGCCGCGCTGGCGGCTGGAAGGACAGGGGCTCGGGTTTTCGTCGTCGACGAACAAGCCGAATTTGGCGGCACAATGCTGGCGGAAAGCGGCCGTCATATTCGAATCAGAGATACGTCTCCCGACGCTTGGCGTGAAGACACGATTGCCGCTCTGGAAGACATGTCAGACGTAACGGTGCTGCCGCGCACCACGGCGTTCGGCTACTACACACACAACTTTATCGGCATGCTCGAACGCCTGACCGACCATCTTCCCAGAGCCGAAGCAGGAAACCAGGCGCGCCAACGCTTGTGGAAACTGCGCGCGAAAGAAGTTGTGCTGGCAACCGGGAGCATCGAGCGCCCGCTGGTCTTCGCGGAGAACGACCGGCCGGGCATCTTGCTGGCGGGGGCGGCGCGTGAATTCGTGAACCGATATGCGGTGGCGCCCGGAACGCGTGCGGTCGTGTTTACAAACAACGACAGCGCCTACGCTGCGGCGCTCGATATGGCGGCGGCGGGTGTTGCCGTCGAGGCCGTAATCGATCTGCGGACCGAAGTCGAAGGGGATTTGCCCCGTCTTGCGCGTGAGGCCGGTATCCCCGTTCTACAGGGTTACGCGGTCGTCGCGACGTCCGGACGGCATCGCGTGACCGGTGTGACGGTGATGCGTTTGAATGATGCGGGTGACGGCGTGTCGGGCACGGCGCGGAAGCTGCGCTGCGATTGCGTGGCGGTGTCGGGTGGCTGGAATCCGGCAGTACATTTGTTTTCTCAATCCCGCGGCAAGCTTAACTTCCAATCGGAAATGAACATTTTTGTTCCCGGAGAGTCAGTACAGGCGGCACGGTCGGCGGGGGCCTGCAACGGTTCGTTCTCGTTGGCTGAGTGCCTGAAAGAAGGTGCGGACGCAGGGCTTGCGGCGGCGCGCGTCGCCGGTTTCGAAGGTGCGGATGCGGCAACCCTAGCGGCGATTGAGCCGGCAGATGGTCCGCAACGGTCTCTCTGGCGTGTGCCGTCCGAACGCAAAGACGCGCGCATGTTCGTCGACTTTCAGAATGACGTAACCACCAAGGATCTCGATCTTGCGGTGCGCGAGGGCTACCGCTCGATCGAGCATGTCAAACGGTACACGACGACCGGCATGGGCACGGATCAAGGGAAGACAGGGAATGTCAACGCCTTGGCGATTGTCGCGGGCTCGCTGGGCGCGGAAATTCCGGCAGTCGGTGTGACGACGTTTCGGGCGCCCTATACACCGGTTACTTTTGGCGCGATTGCCGGCCGCCATGTGGGAGGTCTGTTCGACCCCGTGCGCGGTACGCCGATGCACGAGTGGCATGTGCAGTGCGGTGCAAAATTCGAGGATGTCGGCCAGTGGAAGCGGGCCTGGTATTACCCCCGCGAAGGCGAGACTATGCGCCAGGCGGTGGACCGGGAGGTCAGGGCGGCGCGGGAAAGCGTCGGTATCCTCGACTATTCGACGCTTGGCAAGATCGATATCCGCGGTCCCGACGCGGCGGCATTTCTGAACCGGGTCTATACGAACGCCTGGACGAAGCTTGGCGTCGGGCGATGCCGATATGGGCTGATGCTCCGCGATGACGGCATGGTCATGGATGACGGCGTCACGCTTCGGCTTGGCGAGAATCATTTTCTCATGACCACGACAACCGGGAACGCCGCCAGCGTGCTGTCCTGGCTCGAAGAATGGCTGCAGACGGAGTGGCCGGAGTTGCAAGTGTATTGCACATCTGTGACCGAGCAATATGCGACGATTAGTATCTGCGGGCCGAACGCGCGCGCGCTTCTTGGTGCAGTCGCACCGGAAATGAGGCTCGGCGGCGATGTGTTCCCGCACATGTCGATGCAGGAAGGCATGGTCGCCGGCGTTGCGGCCCGCGTGCTCCGCGTCAGCTTCACCGGCGAAATCGGTTTTGAGATCAACGTGCCTGCCCGCCATGGCCGCGCCGTTTGGGATGCCTTGATCGAAGCGGGAGCGCCGCATGGCATAACCTCTTACGGTACAGAAGCGATGCACGTTCTGCGGGCCGAGAAGGGGTTCGTCATTGCCGGTCAGGAGTCGGACGGCACGGTGACGCCCATCGATCTTGGCATGGATTGGATCGTCAATTGGACGAAAGGCGATTTCATCGGCCGGCGGTCGCTCAACCGGTCGGATACGGCGCGCGAAGACCGCAAGCAACTGGTCGGGCTCTTTACGGCCGATCCGCAGACGGTACTGGACGAGGGCTCGCAGATCGTCGAACGGGTGTCCGAAGCGCCGCCGATGGATATGATCGGGCATGTCACATCGAGCTATTACAGCCCCAATCTCGGCCGCTCGATCGCGCTTGCCATGATCCGCTCCGGGCGTGGCCGTCTCGGCGAGACTCTATACGCGCCGATGCCCGACGGACCCATCGAGGTCACAGTTACCAGTCCCGTCTTCTTCGATCCGGAGGGGACCCGCTTGAATGGCTGAACCCGGAAAAATCCGCAGCGCACTTGCGCATTGCGCCATCGACGGCGTGGTGGCCAAGAGTGGTTTAGACGCAAGCATTTCCGAACAGGCGTTTGTCGGAAAGGTGGTCTTGCGCGGAAATCCGAGCGACTCGGAATTTCTTGCGACGGTACGTGGTGCGCTGGAGCTCGACCTGCCGCTAGCTCCAAATACGTCGAGTGAGACGCCGCCCGTTTCCGCCCTTTGGCTTGGGCCGGATGAATGGATGCTGATTTGCGCGCCCGGCAGCGAAGCAGCCGTCGTGGATTCATTAAATGCTGCGCTCGCGGAAGGGCACAGTACTGTTGTAGATGTGAGCGACGCGTATACGGTTCTCCGCCTCTCGGGCCCGGCGTCTCGGACGATTCTAGCCAAAGGCTGCGCCCTCGATCTGCATCCGCGCGCATTTGCCTTTGGCGATGTCGCCCGGACAATGATTGCGAAGGCCGATGTAATCTTGCATCAAACGGCGGACGAGACAGATGATGGCGGGCCAGTATTCGATGTCTATGTCGCGAGATCTTTTGCGGATTATTTATGGCGATGGTTCGATAAGATAATCAACTAAAAGGAGAGGTCATTAGACCTACTTCCCTCTGCGGCAATTAGGCCTTACCATCTGCCTAAATTGGCCGGTGGTTACAGGGCAGGATAGTTGATGTCTTCCGGTTCTGCAGATTTCCGCCAATTTGGGATGCGCAGACGAGTTCGCCGCCCGGTCGCGCGTCTAGGTAGTGCAAAAAATGTCGGATAGGGGAAAGCTTCATGGCAAGCAGTATGTTTGAGCGCTACGGCGGCTTTGCCAGCGTCAGCAAAATTGTCATGTCGTTCTACGATAAGGCGCTCGACTCGGATGTCATCGGTGACTTTTTTGAAGACGTTGATATGCCGAACCTCATTGATCATCAGACAAAGTTCATTGCGATGGCGATGGGGGGGCCGGCAAGCTATACGAACGAGATGCTGCGCCAGGTTCATGCCGATCTCGAAATCGATACAGCGGCATTCAATGAGGCCGTATCGTTATTGCAGGAGACCCTGGAGGAATTCGAACTTAAGTCGGAAGATATCGGCATTATCATCGAAGACATCCGGAACCGTGCACAATACATCATCGGTGCCTGACGTCGTGACAGCGACAGATTCAGACAGCGAAAATGGCGATCTCGGTCCGAGTCTGCCAGTTATGAAGCTCGATAAGTTCAACAAGATGCTGCTCGAGTCTGTTGGCGTCGGCTTGGCGATATTGGAGTTGGAGTCGCGCGAGGTTCTTTTCGCCAATCGGCGCTTCATTGAGTGGCTGCCCGGTACGACGAGCTTGGGCCGGCCGATTGACGAAGTTTTTCCGGACATCGATTACAAATCGCTGGAAGGAAAGATAGGGGCCGACGAAATCTATACCTGTGAGGCCACGATCAAGGTTAAACGACGGTCCGTCACGCTTGCGCTGCAGTTCACGAAACATACCCACAACGACAGCCCGGTCGTGATTCTCGAATGCCAAAACATTTCGAAGGTCAAAGAACTGGAATATATGATCGAATCCTACTCGACGATGGTCGAAAAGCAGAACCGGACTCTGCAGCGCGAAAAAGAAAGAGTCGAAAAACTACTCCTCAACATCATGCCGAAAACAGTCTATGAGGAACTCAAGACCTTTGGTGTGACGACGCCGCAGAAATACGAAGCAGCGTCTGTGTTGATGCTCGATTTCGTCGGATTCACCGATATGGCGATTTCGCAGGACCCGGCCGGGGTTATCTCTGAACTGAACGATATCTTTACCGCCTTCGACCGCATCATGGAGCAGTTTGGCTGCGAGCGGATCAAAACGGTCGGTGACGCCTATATGGCGGTTTCCGGCATTCCGGAAGCGACCCCGGAGCATGCGCAGAACATCGCTAAGGTTGCGGTTCTGGTCCTGCGCTATCTTGAGCGCCGAAACGCAGCGCATACCAATCAGTGGCGATGCCGTATCGGTATTAACTCCGGTACGGTGATCGGATCGATTGTCGGCGTTCAGAAATACGTCTACGACATATTCGGTCCGGGCGTGAACTTGGCATCACGGATGGAAGAGCTTTCCGAGCCAATGGAAATTACCCTTTGCGAGGACATGCATGCGCTAATCGAGCATGATTTCCGGTTCAGGGATCGCGGAGAGATCGCGATCAAAGGGTTCGGCGAGAAGACGGTTTATACGCTCGACAGTGCACATAGCATGGTCTCGATGCACGCGATGATCTAACGCCGCGTGGTGTTAGATCATAAATCTGTATCCCCTTTCCGCATTCGCTGAACAATTGTCCGGCGAAGAATTTCGTTGGTGCCGTCGGCGACATTGACGACGCGCAGCGCATGCCAGGCGTCATGCAGGCCGAGTTCGTTGGTGAACCCCATGGCGCCATGGGTCTGCATTGCCCGGTCCACGGCACGATATCCGGCCTGAACAGCATAAGCTTTTGTCATGGACAACTCCTTCACCGCACGATCGCCTCGGTCCAGCAATGTTGCCGAATTCAGCCCCATCAAATGCGCGGCATGGAGTTCCATCGCTGAATCTGCCAGCGGGAAGGTAACGCCCTGATATTCTGCGATAGGCTGGCCGAATGCCTCCCGGGTGTTTGCATATTCCATTGCCTGCTCCAGCGCCCAGCGGCCATATCCGACCGCTCGCGCCGAATTGTAGATTCGTCCCAAAGACACGCCGTATAGGGCCATGGCGAACCCCTCGTGCAAGTCGCCGACGAGCTGCCAAGGTTCGACTTTCAAATCTTCGAACCGCAGCTCCGCCTCATCGCCACCGATGTGCCCGAATAGTCTGATGACGCGTTGCACTTCGAAGCCGGGCGCGTCGGTTGGCACGAGGAAGGCGGAGATGCCGCCGCGTCGGGCCGCTGCCCGCTCCGGGTCGGTGATGGCGAACAGGATGCAGTAATCCGCGATCGGTGCGTTCGAGGTCCAGATCTTGCGGCCGGAAATGCGCCAGCCATTGCCATCCGGCTCGGCTTTGGTTTTCAGCGCAGCCACATCCGAGCCGGCCCCCGGCTCGGATAAGCCGAAGCACATCGATTTTTCGCCGGCCATCAGCGGCGCAAGGATTTCCTCGCGCGCACGGGGCGTGACCTTTTCCAGCAAGCGGCTCGGCCCGAAGGCCCAATGACTGACGGCGTAGAGCATCAGCCAGTTTTGCGGCCCGCAATGGTGAAACAGCGCTTCCCAGCCGACGAAATAGGCAAGATGTCCAAGCCCACCGCCGCCAAGCTCTTCGGGTACGCACATGGCGTAGTAACCGGCCTTCGCGGCAGCGCGGCGCACCTCGCCGATTTGTGCTCTCAAGGCGTCGGAAAAGCGGCCGCCTTCATCGTAGAGCCGGCGCGGATCTTCGAACAGATCGCGGTTGGCTTCGTGCCGCGGCAACACTTCGGCATCGGCAAACGCGCGCAAACCGTCTGCGACGGCGGCTATTTCCTCGGGAATGTCGAACGCGATGGCGGACATGGCAGCTCCTCCGGCGGATAGGTGTCGTGCGCGAAACCGTTGGCTCCGGCACCATAGCCATATCACCAGAGACGCCTTTAGGGGAGATGCCGCCTATTTTCGAATGGCGTTCAGCACCAGATCGATTTTCGGCCTGTTGGAATAAGGCACTTCGGAAAACCGCTGCGTGATGACGCCCTCCGCGTTCGTAACGAATATGATGGGCACTGCGACGCCGTACCAGGGCGCGTCTTTTGGGAAGCTTTCATTAACGACATCGAACGCCTTGATGATCGCCGCATCCGAGTCGGCCAGAAGTTTAAAGCCGATATTGCGCCGCTTGGCGAAACTCGTGAGCGGCGGGACTTTGTCATAGCTGACCGTCGCAACGTTATAGCCGAGGTCCGTAAATTCTTTAATCCGTTGATTCCAGGCGACCGCCTGGCTTTTGCAGTAGGGTCACCAATCAAGCGATCGGGTAAACAGCAGGATAAGGCCGCTGCGTCCGGAAAGCGATCTTAGGCTATACGCTTCGCCACTCTGATCCGCCACTGTCAGTGTGTTGGGGATCTTCGTACCGACTTTAAGTCCCTGATTCAGCTGATCCTTCGCTTGCGCAACGGAAAAACCGAACAAAAGGAAAAAGCCGAGAACTGCTAAAGCGAAGCCCGGATTGCGAAGATCCATCGGCTTTTGAGCAACTACACGCATCTTCACTGGTGCTCCCGCTAATTGCGTCGGTTCGCGGGACCAACTCGAATTTATTGATCCCAGCATGGATATTTACCCGGAAGGCCGGTTCCTCGATAGTCCGGGTATCGAAAAAGTGAAAAAGGGGCATCAGCGATGCCGGACATTGCAAAGCGGGTGATCGGCGGGACCGAGGTTTCGGTCACGGAGTTGGGATTTGGTGGCGTCGGCCTTGGACAGCGCGTTGACGTGATCAGCGAGGCGCAGGCGGAAGCGACCTTGAACGCCGCGCTTGATGCGGGTGTCGCATATTTCGATACCTCTCCCTGGTACGGCCATTGTTTGAGCGAGCATCGCACCGGTCATGTCCTGCGAACCCGCCCGCGCGGCAGCTTCGTCCTGTCGACCAAGGTCGGTCGGCTCTTCTTCCGGCCCGAAGACCCGGACCGATACACTACGGCGCCGTGGTGCGAAGGGCTGCCGTTCGATTACCGGTTCGATTACACGGCGGCGGGTATCCGCCGCTCATACGAAGACAGCCTGCACCGGCTGGGCCTGAACAAGGTCGATCTGCTCTTCGTTCACGATCTTGACGAGCGGCTGGAGGACAATAATTCGCACACGCAAGGTGTCGGCGGCATTGCCGGCGCGATTGAGCAGTTGGACCGCGGTGGAGGATGGCAAGTTCTCGCGGATATGCGGGCGCGCGGCGAAATTGGCGGCGTCGGTTTTGGGATCAACAATGTCGGTTTCATCCCGCGCTTCCTGGAACGCTTCGATCCCGACATGTTCCTTGTCGCCATGCCCTACACGCTGATGGACCAGGACGCGCTGGACGAGGAGTTGCCATTGTGCGCGGAAAAGGGGATCGGAGTCGTCATCGGCTCGGTGTTCTCATCCGGCGTCCTCGCAACCGGTGCGAGGGACGATGCTGTATACGGCTACCAGCCGCCACCGCCTGAAATTGTCGCGAAACTGAGCGGCATGGAAGCGGTGTGCACACGACATGCGGTTCCCCTGCGCGCGGCGGCATTACAGTTTCCGCTCCTCCACCCGGCGGTCGCATCGATCATACCCGGCGCGATGGCGCCGGAGCATGTGACGGAGAACGCGGCGTTGCTTAATCAGCCAATACCGACCGATTTTTGGGCAGAGCTGAAGGCCGAAGGTTTGCTCCGGGCGGATGCGCCGACGGCTTAAAAACAAGGATGAGTGAAATGCTCGATTTCAAAGTCAAAAAGAATGACCTGGATTTTTTCGGACGTGATTTATCGCGACCCGAATGCGTCCTTTGCCTCGAATCCGGCGACACGCTTGTGTCCAACTGGGACGGCGGCGTGACACGTATCGCGCCGGATGGAACACCGCATCATATTCTGCCCGCAGCCGGATCGACGCCGCACGCGATTGGCGTCAATGGGTTTGCCATTACGGCCGAGGGTGACTTTCTGCTCGCCGACCTGAACCCGGCCGGCGGCGGCGTGTGGCGGTTGCAAGCGGACGGGACGGCGACGCCCTTCCTTCTGGAAGTGGATGGCGAACCGGTGCCGCCGACGAATTTCGTCGGGGTGGATGCCAAGGGCCGGGTCTGGATCACGGTCAGCACGCGGCATGAGCCGCGCGATCTGGCCTATCGTGGCGATGTCACGGATGGCTACATCATCCTAGTTGACAAGGGTACCGCCCGGATTGTCGCGGATGGGCTGGGTTATACCAACGAGGCGATTGTCGATCCGTCCGGTGAATGGCTGGTTGTCAACGAAACCTTCGGCCGCCGGACAAGCCGGCTTCGGATCGGCGGTGACGGGTCGCTTGGCGCGAAGGAAACAGTCACGGAATATGGAGCCGGCGTCTATCCGGACGGTCTCGCCTTCGACGAAGCCGGCGGTATCTGGATGACCAGTGTCGTTTCGAACCGTCTGGTCCATGTGGCGCCGAATGGCGACCAAACGATCGTGTTCGAGGATTGCGACGCCGACGCCTTGGCGACGGTGGAAGACGCCTTTCAGCGCGGGGAACTAGGCCGGAAGCACATGGATTCGGTCGTGTCCGATGTGGCGCGCAGTATCTCGTCAATTGCTTTCGGTGGACCGGACCGGAAGACCGCGTATATGGGCAACTTGCTGGACGACAAGATCTATTCCTTCCGCAGCCCCATCGCTGGTGCTGTGCCCTCGCATTGGCAGGTCAAGATTTGAGCTCTTAAAGCTTGAAATAGTCCGGGCGTCCGGTTGGCCAGGGGTCGCCCCAGAGCTGCTGTCCGCCATCGACGGTGATGACTTCGCCGGTAACGAATTTCCCGGACGACGCGGCGAGATAGACACACGCCTCGGCGATGTCCTGCTCATCCCCGGTCTGGCGCATCGGGTTCGACTCGTTGAACGTGGCCGCACCTTCTTCGGGGTAGTTGTTGAAGCCGGTACTCTCGACGCAGCCGGGCGCGACGCAATTGACGCGAATGTTCAGCGGGGCCCATTCGATGGCGACGCTCTTCGACAGATAGATGACGCCGGCGCGTGCGGCGCAGGTGTGGGCGATGCCGGGCATGCCGCGCCAGATATCGGCGACGATATTGACGATGCTGCCCTGCTGTTTCTTGTCACGCCAGCGGCGCGCGGCGGCCTGCATCATGTGCCAGGTGCCGTTGAGGTTCGTATCGATGACGGCATTCCAGCCATTGACCGAATAGTCGATGGCGGGTTGCGGGAACTGACCGCCGGCATTGTTGATCAGGACGTCGAGGCGGCCGTAGCGTTCGTCGATCGCGTCCATCATCGCCGCCACGGCATCCGGGTCGCGAATAGTCATCGCGTGCACCATGACGTCGCCGCCGAGCGTGCGGAAGAAGTCGCCGGCCGCTTCGATTTTCTCGGGATTGCGGCCGCAGACGGCGAGCGTCGCACCAAGCCGAGCGAACAGGACCGCGATGGCCTTGCCCAGGCCGCTACCGGCGCCGGAAACCAGGACGGTCTTGCCCCGAAACAGATCCGATGCGAATACCGTCGGCAGCGCCACCATTTCTGCGTCGCTCGAGCCAAATTTATTGTTGTCTCCCGCCATGTTTGGTCGCCCTGTTGTGTTCGGGCAGACTATGATGGCCCAGAGGTTCGATCAATAACGCGGCGGAAACGCTTATGGAATTCGGCATTACCGATGAACAGCAGGCAATACAGGAAACGGCGCGCAAATTCGCACGAGATAAGATTGCCCCGGGATACCAGGCTCGCGAAGGGACTGGTGTTATCGAACCGGAACTCATCCGAGAGATGGGTGCGCTCGGCCTTGTCGCCGGCGATCTGCCCGAGGAATTCGGCGGATTTGGCCTCGATGGAGTCAGCGCGGGACTGATCATGGAAGAAATCGCCTATGCGGATCTGAACGTCGCCTATGTTCAGCTCCTCGCGTCGCTGATGGGGCAGATCGTCGTCACGCATGCCCGGCCGGAAGTAGCGCAAGCCTGGGCGCCGAAAATGGTTGCGGGCGAAAAGATCGTGGCGCTTGGGCTGACGGAACCGCGCGGCGGATCGGACGCGGCGCATTTGCAACTCAAGGCCGAGCGTACGGGTAATGCCGAATTCGTTCTGAATGGCGAGAAGACATCGATGTCGCTGTCCGATCAGGCAGACGCGGCGGTCATCTTCGCCCGCACGAGCGGTGAAGACGATGGCGCGCGCGGTGTGAGCGCTTTCCTCGTACCGCTGGACGGTCCCGGCATCACGCAATCCCGTTTTTCCGATCTGGGGTCGGAGGCGGTTGGCCGTGGATCGGTGTTTTTCGATTCCGTCCGGGTCCCGGCGGAAAACATGCTGGGCGATGAGGGGCAGGGGTTCCGGCAGGTGATGCAGGGCTTCGACTACAGCCGCGCGCTGATCGGTCTGCAATGTCTCGGCGCGGCACGGGCGTCCTTGGACGAAACCTGGCCCTACATCACGGAACGCCATGCGTTTGGCGCACCGCTGGCGCAATTTCAAGGCGTCAGCTTCCCGCTCGCCGAAGCGGAGACCGACTACAAGGCCGCGCGGTTGATCTGCTTCGAGACGCTGTGGCGGCGCGACGCCGGCCTGCCGCATACCAGCGAGGCGGCGATGGCGAAGTGGCTGGCGCCGAAGAAATCCGTCGATATCATCCATCAATGCCTGCTTACGCACGGCCATTCCGGCTATTCCCGCGATCTGCCGCATCAACAGCGGCTGCGTGACGTGATCGGGCTGGAAATCGGTGACGGCACCGCGCAGATCATGAAGCTGATCGTCGCGCGGGAGAAAGTCGGGCGGGCCGCTGTGCAATACGGATGATCGTGCGACGCGATGGGATATAGTCGGGTCAAATGTATGCAACTTTGGGCGCAAGCCTGCGCGAAATCGTATTGGGCCACCGCCGTCCACCCCCACCTTAGTCCTCCCCCTTGAGGAGACCTCTGCGAAACGGGTTCAGGATCGGAGATAATCGTTGGGTTTGGAGGTTGGTGCATAGGTTTGGCGGTTTTTCGCGTTGGGTTTTGGGACGCTCTTGACGAGATCGGC